>Ga0207720_100188_pt1 | contig 56594 bp, 61 predicted proteins | sample A23P2SouthBayCA_2_FD_187751 | JGI IMG/M metagenome (GOLD analysis project Ga0207720, IMG submission 187751) | Aerobic enrichment media microbial communities from Eden Landing Ponds, California, USA - A23 E3 (2) (SPAdes) | ecosystem: Environmental > Aquatic > Marine > Unclassified | place... | reverse complement strand
GGATCGCGGAATCTATCGATTCCGGCGATCCGCCAATCCCCAGCGACACACTTGGTTCACTATTGAGAGACCATTCATGAGACTGCTGCGAAATCGGTCTGACGGCAAATCGCTATCCAACTACGTAAAACAGAAAGAGTGGTTCATCAGTCGGGAAGGCCTGGAACCCCATTAGTCCGAACAACCAAAGAGGCCAAACCGCCAATCTTCCGCCTTCTCCGTGATAGAATATACTGTTCGGATCTCTTTCTGAAACAAGTTTCTGTTGTGAGCTAGATAGATACACGAGTGCGACCGCAACTACTCCTACGAATATTCCTCCCCGTCTCGAGCTGCCGACTAGCGGGAATTGGGTCCGCGTCGTCAAACAGATCACTTGCTTCGATAGGCTTTACCACCATCTCACCTAGTCAATACTATGAGTCAGTTCGACCGGACGGTCGGATCCAACGCGGAATCGGGGACGGATTCCGATCGTGACACCGAACCGGTGACAGAAGCGGAATCCGTCACACAGACCGAATCACAGCTGCTTCCTGCGGACGTGTTTGCAACGCTCGGTAACGAGACACGGGTCGATATTCTTCGGTCACTGCTCGAACTTGGGGCAGACGACTCACCGGTCAGTTTCACCGACCTATTCGAGGCGGTCGATATCGAGGATAGCGCGAATTTCAATTATCATCTGCAGCAACTCACGGATCACTTCGTTGCGCAGACCGACGAGGGCTACGAGTTCCGCTACCCCGGACGGAAGGTTGTCAGCTCGATTTTCAGCGGAACGTTTACCGAACGTGCTGAGCTGGGCTTGTTCCCCGTCGACGGCTCGTGTTACTCGTGCGAGAGTTCGCTTCAGGGACGGTACGTCGACGATACGCTCACGATCGGCTGTACCAACTGCGGGACGATCCAGGTGAGTTATCCGTTCCCGACTGGTGGACTCGACGACCGATCGACCGACGAACTCCTTCAGGCGTTTCATCACTACGTACGGCATCACTACTGCCTCGCTACCGATGGCGTCTGTCCGGAATGTACCGGAACTGTCGAAACGGATCTCGTCCACGGACTGGATGCAGACGATCAGGATGTCGCTGTCGAACATACCTGTCAACGATGTGGCTACCAGTTACAGTCAACTGTCGGCCTCACGCTGCTGGATAACGCCGACGTCCTTGTGTTCCATTCTAAGCGTGGCGTTGATCTGAATACTGAACCGTTCTGGCACTTCGACTGGTGCGTGAGCGACACCCGGACGACGATCGTCTCGGATGATCCACTCCGTGTGCAACTGGCACTCCCCTGTGAGAACGACGAGATCCAAGTCCTCGTCGACGAAACCGGCTCTGTCATCGGGACGGCAATCGTCGAACACCTTCCGGGGTAGGGGTCATTCGACGGTCTTCAGTAGCTGAACAAGAATGCGGCGAGTCGAAGCAATGCCCGCCGTATCGAGTGTCGGTTACTCGAACTGTTTGACAGCCTGTTCGTAGCGTGCCGACGGCTCCTCCCAGTCAACGACCTCGAAGAAGTTGTCGATGAAGTCACCACGTGCAGGGCCGTAATCGTGGTAGTAGGAGTGTTCCCAGACGTCCAGCGCGAGGATCGGGTGGCTTCCCCAGAGTGCGCCCTGGTCGTGCTTATCCACGACGACGTTACGGAGCTGGTTGCTAAAGGAGTCGTAAACGAGAAGTGCCCAGCCGCCTGCGGCGGATGCGACACTCTCGAACTCGCCTTTCCACGCTTCGTAGGAGCCGAAGTCTTCCTCGATACGATCCGCGAGGTCTCCCTGGGGCTCGTCGCCACCGTCGGGGCTCATCGACTGCCAGAAAAGGTCGTGGAGGATGTGACCCGATCCATTGTGCGTGACGTTGCGGATCGCGCTCGGCGAATCAGAGAAGTCACCTTCCTCGCGGTTCTCCGCGAGCGTCTCCTCGGCACTGTTCCAGCCGTTGACGTAGCCCTGGTGATGCGTATCGTGGTGCCAGCGCAGAACCTGTTCGCTGATGTGTGGCTCGAGTGCGTCGTAGTCGTACGGTAGTGGTGGAAGTTCGTAATCGCTCATATTACGTACAAATCTGACTATACACGGAACAGGTATGAAGATTCTCTGTACGATATTCAAGTAACAGAAGTATCATTTCTACTCTTCATATTCAGGGAACTAATTCGCCAGCATGGTCCGTTCGTCCTTTGGCTTTGAGTCAGCGTTTCTCGCTTTGAAATCAGTCTTCACAAAGCTGGTCCTCGTAGATTACATCGTCTGCTTGCCCGATAGTAGACACACCTCATGCAAGCATATTTTTCAACTAACCAGCTTCGTGAAGTACTGAAACGTACTTGTCCCGTGGGTACTGAACACTAGAAACTCAATGGTCGAGATTCCCGATGCCCTTTGCTCTCTGTTCAGCGCCCCAGTCAAAAAGCGAAATGGAACATACGTTGTTGAAGTTCCCTCGAGTGAAGTCGATCACGAGGCGTTATCAGCTGACGAAACGTATCGCGTAGCGATTCTTGCGTCTCCTGCTTCGACAGAGTCATCGATGCAACAGGGAACACAGCAATCCCCCTCTCAGGAGCCCGTAAGCCACACCCCATCGGGACCTCCTGTCGAGGAAGGCGAAGTGCGCGATGTGACAATCGAGACTGTCGGCGATCAGGGCGACGGCATTGCAAAAGTCGAACGTGGCTACGTCGTGATCGTCTCTGGGGCCCAACCTGGTGATGAGCCTACCATCGAAATCGAGCAGGTTCAGGAGAACGTCGCGTTTGCGAGTATTGTCGATAGCGACCCACGAGCACTCTAACGAGTATAGCGCGAGTTCCACGGGTCACCTGACCCGTGGTCGTTTACGAGGAATCCTCCGGAACCCGCGCTAAGTGCATGTGTGAACTTCGTGTTGATACTTCTACCACCTACCAGAGATGTTGGCAGAGTCGCACTGAATAGAGAGGCGCGGATGTGGTGCAAGATTCGGTGACGAGTATGGTGTGGGAGGATAGAGTACGGCTTCGATAGCGTTCCAACCAACTAGAGACACTATCGAGGAACCGGTTTGACAGGGTGCTGGCGCTCGTCAACACCGGTTCGCAATTCCGAAACGACATCTATCACGGCACATATATAGAGTATTATACATAATGCTTAACAATCATTGTTGCATGGTAACAATTGTGATGCAAGCAGTACTGCTAGAAGAGTTCCAAGAGCCGCTAACCGTCCAAGACGTCGAACGCCCTGAACCTGAACCGGATGGTGCCGTTGCCGAAGTGATCGGCTGTGGCATCTGCCGATCCGACTGGCATTGCTGGCAGGGTGACTGGGACTGGTTTGGCTACCGACCCGACCCCCCACACGTTCTCGGCCACGAGCCGACCGGCCGTATCGTCTCCGTCGGCGAGGACGTCGAAAACATTGAAGAGGGACAGGAGGTCGCCATCCCGTTTAATTTTGCATGCGGGACGTGTGACCTCTGTCGAAACGGCCGAGAAAACATCTGTGAAAACCACATCGGCCTCGGGTTCATGAACGAGGCACCCGGGGCATTCGCCGAGGAGGTACACATCCCCAACGCGGACATCAACGCCGTTCCGCTTCCGGACGGCATTGACGCTGAAGCAGCTGCTGGGATGGGCTGTCGGTTCATGACATCTTTCCACGCGATGGCTCACCGGGCACCAGTAAGCGCCGGCGACGATGTCGTCATTCACGGCTGTGGCGGCATCGGGCTGTCAGCAGTCCACATCGCAAACGCCCTCGGGGCGAACGTCATCGGTGTGGACCTCATGGACGAGAAACTGGACCGAGCGGAAGAACTCGGTGCCGTTGCCACCGTCAATGCAGCGGATGTCGACGACCCTGCTGCTGAGGTCAGAGATATTACAAACGGTGGCGCAGACATTTCTGCGGACGCACTCGGTATCGAAACGACGTGCCAGAACGCAGTGAACTCGCTCCGGAAGGGCGGAACACACGTCCAGATCGGGCTGACAACCAGCGATGAAGAAGGGATGATCCCACTCCCAACTGACGAGTTCGTCGCCAAAGAAATCGAGTTCAAGGGATCGCTCGGGCTCCAGCCCTCGCGGTACAGCGAAATGCTCGACATGGTCGAGTCCAGCAAGCTGGATCCGACGGCACTGGTCGAAGAAACGGTCGACATCCACGAGGTACCCGACGAACTGGACGCAATGAGCGATTACAACACGATCGGCATTCCCGTCTGCAACGAGTTCAGCAGCTGATCCTCCGGCCACTTTCACCACTTTTTCGACAAGCGTGCGTGTGATAGGCGGACACTTGTCAGTGACCGCTCGAGCGCCAATCAAAATCACTCGTCAGGAACCACGGCCGGATCACCGAGTCGAATCCCCATCGGGTCCGGTCCGGGCAGTTCGTGGCCGTGGACGTAGCCGAGGTACAGCGCGCTATTGACGATTCCAATGTGGCTGAACGCCTGTGGGTGGTTCCCGAGCTGTGTGCCAGTCTCGGGATCGATCTCCTCTGCGACGAGCCCCAGCGGACTCAGGTACTCGAGCAGTGACTCGAACCGTGACCGGGCGTCCTCGACACGCCCGGAGAGCGCCAGTGCGTTGACGAACCAGCACGAACAGAGGACGAACGCGCCTTCGTTGCCAGGGAGCCCATCATCACCGTGGTAGCGAGCCACGAAGATGTCGTCCGTAACCAATCGCTCGTCGATCGCATCGATCGTCCCCTGAACGCGCTCATCGTCGAAGGGCAAAAAGCCGACGACCGGTAGCAAAAGCGCCGTCGCATCGAGCACGCTCGTTCCGTAGGACTGGACAAACGCGCCGATCTCCTCGTCGTACCCGTTCTCGATCACGTCCGCTCTGATCTGCTCGCGAGTCTCCAGCCAGCCCTCGAGCGGGGCGTCCCGATCGCGCTCACGAGCGAGTTCGATCCCGCGGTCGAGGGCGACCCAACACATCACTTTCGAGTAGACGAAGTGTTCGTTCCCGCCGCGGACCTCCCAAATACCCGCATCCGGTTCGTCCCAGACGTCGCAGACGTAGTCGACGATGTCCCGGATTCGAACCCATTCGTCGTCGTTCAGTGCTCGACCACGCTGGCACATTTCATCGACGGCCAGCAGGAGTTCACCGTAGATATCGAGCTGTCGCTGCTGTGCCGCTTCGTTGCCGACCCGCACCGGCTGCGAGCCGCGATATCCCTCGAGGTGCTCGAGTTCTCGTTCCTCGAGGTCCGCCTCGCCGTGAAGGCCGTACAGCGGCTGAATTGTCTCGGGATCGGCCGTCTGACAGAGATCGACGAACCACTCGAAATAGTCGATCGCTTCCGTGACGGTCCCGAGGTTCATCAGGGCCTGGACGGTGAACCCAGCGTCGCGAAGCCAATTGAACCGATAGTCCCAGTTGCGGACGCCGCCGATGTCCTCCGGCAGCGACGTGGTCGGTGCGGCGGCGATCGCTCCCGATTCGACGTGTGTCAGGAGCTTGAGAACGAGCTCCGAACGAACGACGGCGTCGTGCCAGGGCCCTTCGAATGTACAGTCGTCCTCGGGACCGCAGCTATGTCCCCACTCGGTCCAATACTCGATCGTCTCGTCTAACGCGGCGTCAGGGTCTGTATTTGCGTTTTCGGCACCAGTACATCGGAACAGGACCCACACTGTCTCGCCCGCCTCGAGCGAGAACTTGCCGGTGATTCGACCAGCTTCGATCTCGAGGTCGACCGCGGTCTCGAGCAGTACCCGCTCGGTCTCGCCAGTGGCGAGAACACCGCCGTCGACGGAATCGAGCGTCGTCTCTGCGCGACCGTAGTCGAACTGCGGCTCAAGGTCGAGTTCGAGATCGACGGCCCCGTCCGTACAGGTGACTTTCCGGTAGAGGACTTTCTTCGGCTGGTCGATCTGTCCGGCCGGCGGCATGAAGTCGGTCAGCGTCGCTGTCCCGTCGGACGTGTGGAAGCTCGTCTCGAGGACGTTCGTATCGTCGACGTACCGCCGGTTCGTCTCAAAACGGGTGGTCGGTCCGATTCGGAACCGCCCACCACGTTCGGCATCGAGGATCGCGGCGAGGATACTCGGCGACTCCAGATGTGGGAAGGGAAACCAGTCGATAGAGCCGTTCGGTGCAACGAGCGCACACGTCTCGAGGTTGCCGATGACGGCGTAGGACTCGATCGGCAGATACGTGCTGGGCTCAGCCATTGTCACCACCAACGACACGGCCCAAGACGTCGAGCGGGGCACAACCGAACCAGGGACAGAGGGACATGAGATCCTGTTCGAGGGCAAGCACAAAAAAGGCGAATTACACGTGACGTGAGATACGTGGCCGCCGAACAATGGGACAGACGGCACTACCTGAACTGTCTGGGTCGATCAGAAATATTTCAACTCATAACCGGAGCAACGCGCTATCCGCGACCGCCAGCCAGTCGATCTGACTCCGGCAAGGACCGTAATCGAAGCATCGAGAGCGTTCCAATCAGCGGCCCAACAGCGAGCGGGACGAATGCCCACCGCCAGCCGACGGCACGCTGGACGACGGGAATGAGCTGAATCGACCCGATGGTGATCAGAAAGCCGATAGCAGTCTGTAGCGTCAGCGCGGAGCCAACGTAGCTATCGTCTGCGAGTTCGGAGATCGCTGCGGAGAACTGCGCAGAGTCCGCGACGATGAAAAAGCCCCAGGCGAGCACGAAGGGGGCGACGACAGTGAGCGACGAACCGTAGACCACGCCGGCGAGCAGACACGCACTTCCCGAGACGACCATCGACACGCTGGTGACGACGGATCTCCCGGCGCGGTCCGCAGCCGACCCCGCGATCCACGCCCCGACACCACCGATCGCGATCGTCCCGAACGCGAGCAGTGCCGCGTATCGCTCCGGGTTTGCCGTTCCGCTGGCCTCGAGGCTGGCGAGGAGATAGACCGGAATCCACGTCCAGACCGCGTAAAGCTCCCACATGTGGCCGAAGTAGCCAGTGTTTGCGAGGACGACGCCACGGTCGGTGACGATGCGGCGGATCGCGCTTGGATCGAAGGGAGCCGTCTCAGGCTGGTGGGGGCCGTCCTCGTAGGCCAGTACGAGGAGGCCGCCAACCGCTGCGATGGCGGCCGTTCCGTAGAGGACGACTCGCGGCTGTCCGATCCCGCTGACAGCCCGAAGAAGGTGTGGCGAGGCAGAGCCGACGGTGAGTGCGCCGACGAGGACGCCGATGGCGAGTCCCCGCCCCTTGACGAACCACGAGGCCATCATCTTCATCCCAGTCGGGTAGACGCCGGCCAGTGCGACGCCGGTGAGAAAGCGCAGGACGATTGCCGACACACCGCTCTCGACGACGCCAGCGATGAGGGCGGTCGCCGCCGCACCGGCAAGCGCACAGCCTGCAAAGAGATATCGTGGTCGGATCACGTCGGCAATGGTGAGCGAAGCCGAGAGAAGCGCTCCGACGACGAATCCGAGTTGGACGGCATTGGTCAACCACGCCGTTTCGGCCGGCGTGAGATTCCACATCTCGGCCAATTCAGGTCCGACGGCACTCCCACTAAACCACAACGTCATCGCGAACAGTTCGGCAATTCCGACGAGAACAAGTGCGCGCCACTTGGTACCAACAACCATTGACATCTCCCGATACACAACGGATGACTAATATAAAAATGTGGCCGACCAATCAGGTCATGTTCAGAAACGCTGATTCCATGCGAAGCTGACCGAGTTACCCACTCGTCGGCTGTTTCATACAGTTTTCTGTCACTGTGCCTCGACGCATCCGCACGACGAGGTGCGGGTGCGTCGGAACTAGCTGACGAGGGTCCGTATCAGCTTCGGTGTTGAACTGATTTGAGAACGCGGGAGTTCGGCGTTTTATTTCGCTGCAGACCCGTTCGACAGCGTTCCGAATTCCGTGTCGTTCGTATCCGAAATCGAGAGCTGGTCGAGACTCCTACCGAGACACGCGTTTTCTGGCATGGGTGCGCAAAAAGCGTGACGTCTCACCCGTCACTCCGTATCTGAACAGCGCCGTTCGGACGCTCACTTCCGAAACGTCATGGCAGCCTCGTTCAGCCGCGCTGCAATGCGGCTCGCGGTGATCCGGAGTTGCTCGCGAGTGGCACCGCCGTCGGTCCGACAGGCAAGTGGGGGCGCTCTGTCGCCCTGCGTTCGCTCTTCGTGGGTCCGCGGTAACTCGAGGCGGCCGACGAGGGGAACGTCGATGCCAGGTGGACGCACCGGTTCGCCGTCACCGTCCATCGTTCCGAGGGCCGGCTCGAGTGGGATACGACCGAGAACGGGAACGTCGAACTGCTCGGCCAGATCGTCGGCACCGCCGGTTCCGAAGATATCGTGAAGGGACTCGCAATCAGGACACTCGAACCCGGCCATGTTCTCGACGATCCCTAACACCGGTGTGTCGTGACGTGCGAAACCGACGAGGCCACGAGCAGCGTCGTCGACCGCGACTTCCTGTGGCGTGGTCACGATAACAGCGCCAGCGACGGGGAAGTGCTGGACCAGCGAGAGGTGTGCGTCCCCCGTTCCAGGTGGCAAGTCCACGATCAGATAGTCCAGTTCACCCCACTGAACGTCGCCGAACAGTTGTTTGATGAACTCGTCGACCAGTGGGCCGCGCCAGATGATTGGGTCGTCCTCGCCGGTGATGAACTCCATGCTCATCGCCCGAACGCCGTAGGACTCACGCGGGACCATCTCGTCGTCGCTCGTGGCGTTGGGTTGTCGCTCATCGAGGCCGAGCAGCGTCGGCGCGTTCGGCCCGTACACGTCGGCATCGAGCAGGCCGACGGCCGCGCCCGCATCCGCCAGCGCGACCGCGAGGTTCGCCGCGATAGTGCTCTTGCCGACGCCACCCTTGCCCGATGCGACGGCGACGACGTTTTTGACGCCGGGAAGCATGTCGATTCGCTCCCCTGGATCGGCAGCGCTGGCCCGGAAGTCGACGTCGACCGACTCGACGCCAGCGACGGACTCAGCGGCAGTCACCACGTCCGCGGCAAGTTGCTCGCGGAGCGTCTCACTCGGCACCGGAAGGGAAATCCCGATCGACGCCACGCCGTCGCGCACAACAATGTCACCGACGCCATCGATCGCCATGAGATTGGCATAGAGGTCCGCCGTTCCCACGTCCGCCGAGGCGATTGCCTCCCGGACGGCCGCGGCGGTATCGTCCCTCCGGCCGGCGTCGGCTGGCGCTGTCGGCACCCCCTCGTTCCGTTCAGTGTGAGGAGTCTCGTCGGAATCAGCCATCGTGGGTCAGTCCTCACCCTGCGGGCCGAACTCGTCCGGATCCCATCGCTGCTCGCGACCGATCGGGCCATCCAGGTACCAGGCATCGTCCTCGTCGGGGTCTGACGGCGGCGCGATCGGTCGTTTGAGCCACTTCGGCCGGCGTTTTCCGTCTGGCCCATCTGCCGGCTGGGTCTTCTCGACCCACTCACGGTAGATCTCCATGGCGCGGTCGGTATCGACGTAGACATCGCCGTAGTAATCGTCCGCTTTCGCTGGCCGAACCCGGACTTTCTGGTGCCAGCAGTGCATCCCCGAAATCGGGTCGGGATGGGGCGCGTGCGTGAGGTTCTGTGGAACGCCGCCGTCGGTCCACCAGACCCTCGCGGAGTCGGGATCGTCGCTCTCGAACGGCTCGATGCCGGACTGTTGGCGCATTCCCCACTGACTATCCTCGTCTTTCAGATCGACCGTGACCTTCCCGTAGGGATCACCGCCCTCGTCGAAGTCACCGTCAGCCTCACCGTCGCCATCACGGTCGATTTTCCACTGCCCCATGTGGTGGCTCATCGCAGCGATGCCGGGCTTGATCGACTCGGTGACCCAGACCTCGTTGACGTAGTAGCCGATCTCGGTCTCTACGCGCACGAGGTCGCCCGTCTCGACGCCCAGTCGCTCGGCGTCGTTGCGGTGCAGCCAGACCGGGTTGTTGTGCGAGATTTCCTCGAGCCACTTGGAGTTCGATGACCGAGAGTGGATCGCCGTTGGCAGACGGAACGTCGGCACGAGTACCATCTCGCCGTTCTCGTAATCGATGTTCTCGGGATGGACGTGACTCTTCAGATAATGAGGAATCGTGTATTCCTCGTCGTCCCAGCCCCACTCGGCGAGCGTCTTCGAGTAGAACTGCTGCTTGCCAGTCGGCGAGGGGAACCCACGTTTCGGTTCGCCGTCGACGAGCACGCCGAGCACTTGGGTCTCGAGGTCCGCGAGAGAGCCGTGCGGAACCGTATCGTACCCTTCGGGATGATCGGCCCCCTCGTCGATTTCGGCTGACTGCGCCGCCCCTTCGGGGATCGAGACGTCGGCGTCCTCGTCGAGCACCCGGTGGATCGTTCCATATTCGTCGACGAACACGTCGGCGTCCTCGAGCAGCGCCGGATCGAGCGGCTCCTCGTGGAGTTCGTAGTCGTTCTCGCTGGCCTCGAACGCCCCATGGTGTTTCATGTACTCGAGGGGGCCCATTCCAGCCTCTTCGGCTGCCTCGACAAGGTTTTCCTCGTGCTCGAAGACGTAGCGGTAGTACTCGTCGACGGTCATCTGGGGCGGTTCGCCTGCGGCCTGATCACTGCTCGATTCCTCCCGCTCGGCCGCGCTGTCGCCTCGCTGTGTAGCCGCGCCGCCGTTCGCTGCGGCCGTCTCGCCATCTCGATAGGGGCTCTCGAAGTGCTCCCGGATACCTAGCTCGCCGTCCTCATCGACGCGCCAGGAGAGGTCCATCCAGAACTCGTCTTCCTCCCAGACTTCGCCCGGATTGGCTTCGTAGGTGCGCTCGATGTCTTCGCCCTCGCGTTCGGCGAACTCCCGCTGGACGGGCTGGCGGTAGGTGACCCACGTCGCGGCGTGGGTTTCCTGACTCTGGATGTCGTGGCGTTCGGGACTGTGGCCCATCGGCAGGACGTAATCCGCGAAGTACGCCGTCTCGTTCCAGGTGGGAGTCAGCGCGACGTGCATCCCGACTTTGTCCTCGTCACTCAGTGCCTCGATCCAGGAGAACCCGTCTGGATAGGTGTAGACGGGGTTGAACACGCGGGTAAAGTACACCGACAGCTTGCCACGACCCTCCTTGAGGAAGTACGGCAGGAGCTGACTCATCTCGTAGTGAGCGAACGGCCACTCCGGCGGCAACTGGAGTTCGTCCCACAGCCGCTGGCGCGGCGGCTCCTTCGGCAGCTCCGGCTCGAACTGGTGCCAGGCGTTGGGCGAGGTGCCGCCTTTCGTGCCAACGCTGCCGGTGAGCACGGACAGGAAGTGCAGTGCCCGACTGACCTGCCAGCCGCCCTCGTTGCCCGACGCCGCAGAGCGCCAGATGTGGCTGGCAAAGCGCGAGCCAGCAATGCCGATTTTCCGACCCACTTTCTCGATCGTGGCGGCGTCGACGCCGCTCTCGGCCTCGGCGTACTCGGGTGTAAAGCCCGCGTACGTGTCCTGGAGGACGTCGATGTACGTCTCAAACGTCCGTTCGCGGCCGGGATGTTCCTCGTCGAGGAACTGCTGCCAGTTCACCCAGTTGTAGAGGAACTCCTCGTCGTAGAGCCCCTCCTCGAGGATGACGTTCGCCATCGCCAGCAAAACCGCGGCCTCGCTACCGGGCTGGGTAGGAAGCCAGTAGTCCGACATGGCAGCGGTGTTCGACAGTCGCGGATCCAAGACAGCGAGCTGGCCGCCCTCCATGACACCCTCGATGATTCGCTGCGCGTGGGGGTTGAAGTAGTGGCCCGACTCGAGGTGGGCGGACAACAGCAGGATGAACTCGGCGTTGGCGAAGTCCGCGCTCGGCCGATCGTACTTGTGCCAGAAGGCATAGCCCGCCCGGGCACCCGCCGAGCAGATGTTCGTATGGGAGTTGTGACCGTCCAGTCCCCAGGCATTGATGACCCGGTCCATATATCCCTCGTGGCCGGGCCTGCCGACGTGATAGGTAATCTCGTTTTCGCGGCCGTCAGTGATGGTCTCGCGCATCTCGGTGGCGATGTCCTCGAGGGCGTCGTCCCAAGAAACGCGAGTCCACTCGCCGCTCCCACGTGGACCGTCACGCTTGAGCGGATAGCGGATTCGCTGGGGGTCTTTGATCTGGTTGATCGTGGCCGGTCCCTTCGCGCAGTTGCGCCCTCGGCTTCCAGGGTGTTCGGGATTGCCCTCGATCTTGCGGATGTCGCCGGTCTCCTTGTCGATATAGGTGAGCAGCCCACAGCCGGCTTCGCAGTTGAAGCAGGCCGTCGGGACGACCGAGTACTCCTTCGGGAGGCCCTCGGACTCGTACTCGACCCAGTCATGCCACTGGTCGGGGTCGGGGTATGAGCCGAGTTCACCCTCCGGAGCGATGCGGTCAATGCCGTCGACGCCGCGACGCTGTCGCTGTTTTTTCGTGTTCTCGGTGCGATTCGAAATGACGCCGAGTCGTTCGGCGACTTTCTCGATGCGGCTCGGATCGAATTCGTGTCCCATGATCAGGCGAGTGAGATAGTCTGCGGAGCGGTTATCCAGCAATACTCGAAGGCGAACAGCCCGACAAGCGCGAGCGCGCCGGCCACCGCCGCGAGGATCGGTACACCGACGGCCAGCGCCGCAAGCGGCAACAGGATGCCGACAACGACGCCGCCGATCCAGAACGCCGTCCGGAACCGGCCGCGAGTGATGCGCGCGGCGGCCTCTTCGGCGTCCTCGGTCTGATGGGGTGTGAAGATCTCAGAGGCGACCAGCACGGCATGGCCGACGAGGCCGGCACCGAGTGCCAGCGCCGCTGGTCCGACCATTGCCTCAAACCACGGCACACCTGCAACGCCAAGGACGGCCAGCGTCGCGCTGCCGCCGATGACCGACTGCGTGAACATGTGCAGCGGCATTGCGGGGCTCTGCCAGAGGTCGCGTCCCTTCGATTGGCTGAACAGGAACGCCGTGTAGACCGCCGTCGCCGCACCGAGGACGGTGGCAACACCCAGCGAAAGCGGGGTGACAATGGCCTCGATTCCGAGAAGCGCCCCCAGCACGACGAGCCCGAGATACGCGCCAGTTGCGGAGATGATGTAGGCTCCCTTCACGAGCCAGGAGTTCCAGTTTGGCCGCAACAGCACCCAGTGGAACCGCGTCGGCTGCTCGAGATCCAGGATGAGGAGAACACCGGTCGCCGCCAGAAACAGGCCGCTGAAGAACGCGCTCGCGCCGAAGGCGGCCACATTGGGATCGACCAGTCCGAACAGCATGAACAGCGCCGGGAGCATGAGCATCCCGGCGGCGATTCCCTTCGTCCACGTGTAGGAGTACACCTCCCATCCCCAGGAGCCGTAATGGCTTTCGCCGATGTCGTAAACCCGCGTTGCCTCCTCGTGGAGGAGTTCGTAGGCGCGCTCGGTGCGACTCGCGTTGCCCTCGTCGTCACGTGTCCGTCCGGACGGTTCAGTGGCGTAGCCACCGTCGGATTGGTAGCCGCCGTCCGACTGCCGGTCTGCTGTCCGGGTGGCTTCGGACCGCTCGGTGGTCTCTCCGTCGGCACACGCACAGGAGTCACAGCCACACTCGTCCCGCCCACCATCCGCACGAGCCTCCGAGTCGTCCGATCCGTCGGCACTGCCAAGCGAGACATCGGACGCCGCGAGCGACTCGGCTGCCTTCTCGAGGTCGAAATCGGGAACCGAGCCGCCCTCGGTCTCGACCTGATGGGGCGCGTCACTCCACATGTAGTGTTCCTCGCGGGCGGTCGTCCCCGGGGTGGTACTGCCTTCGTCGCCGTCGACGTAGAACAGCTTCGGCTCCGTCCCTTTCTCTGGTTTGCGGGCCTGAACCTCTTCGCGGGAGATCGTGCGCGCGATTTCGGTGTCGGGGTTCTCGAGATCGCCAGCGAGAATCGCGTCCTCGGGACAGACGGTGACGCAGGCCGGCTCGCGCCCCGTGTCGACCCGGTGGCTGCAGTAGTTACACTTCGCTGCCGTCTCCGAGTTTGGATCGATGTAGAGCGCGTCGTACGGACACCCCTGCATGCAGGCCTTGCAGCCGATACAGCGCTCCGGATCGAAGTCGACGATGCCGTCCTCGCGCTCCCACAGCGCCGTAACGGGACAAACATCGGTACACGGAGAGTCCGCACAGTGATTACACCGCATCACCGAGAAGTTGCGATTCGTGTTGGGAAACTCACCTTTTTCGATATACTTGACCCACGTCTTGTTCACGCCGATCGGATCGTCATGTTCACCCTTACAGGCCACCGTGCAGGCATGACAGCCGATACACCGCCTGTTGTCGATAACGAAGCCATAGTTCGTGATGGAGACCACCTCTGTTGGTTCGTGGCAACAATCAACGTGCGTCAAGATAACACTTAAAACTTGCGCGGATTGCACAATATACCGAAAGAAGAGCATTTCAACCGGCGAGATGACCTGAATCAGCGCCATTGCGTCTCGCCCGTCATCCGAACACCGCTGTCAAAGAGAGACGATACCGCCGCGAATACCAGTGTCTGTGGTTGAGAATATCACTCAATTTTCAGAGGGACGAAACTTTATCGACCTGTGCGCGGTAGATAACGCTGTACGAGGCCGGCAAAACACATGAGTACAGACTACGACATCACCGAAACGGTCGACGTCAAAGGACTGAATTGCCCAATGCCGGTTGTGAAGGCGAAGCAGGCAGTCGACAGCCTCGAGTCGGGAGACGTCCTTGCGGTCATCGCGACCGACCCCGGAAGTATGTCCGACATCAAAGGGTGGGCGAGCTCGACGAATGGGGTAGAACTTCTCGAACAAGCCGAGGGCGACGAAGACGGTGAGACCGTCTATCGGCATTACGTCCGGAGGACAACGACATGAGCACCGATTCGCCGACCGTACTCGAGCACATGGCCGACACAGAGATCCAACAAGTGGTGTAACAATGCCAGCAATTGACAAGATCGGTATCATCGTGTACAGTGACGATCCGAAAAGCCTCGCGATGGCGATGAACCTCGGTCAGGTTGCCCTGGCGATGGACACTGAGGTAATCGTCTACTTCACGTTCGACGGCCTCACACATCTGATGGCGGGCGAGAAGGACCTCGGCGACTTCGAGCGAATGGTCGAGGCAGGCGTGCCCGACCCCTACGACATGCTCGGAGATTTCGTCGAAACCGGGGACGAACTCGTCACGACCGTCGCCTGCACGACGACCATTGACATGCTCGGCTGGGACCGCGAAGGAATGGATGACGCGGTGACGACGGAATTCGCCGGTGCAGCCGCGTTCCTCGACGAAACGGCGGACGCCGCCCACGTGTTCAGCTTCGGGTAATCAGTCGCCCGTCATCGCCTCTTGGGTTGCAGCGCAGTTGTTCGGGCCAAGCTCTAACTCGAACGCACGGTCGTCGTCGACGTCCTGCTGGCCGAGATTCGTCGCGATGATCTCCTCGAAGTTAGCCGGCCGTGGCGGCATATCCGACAGGATGAACTCGACGAACTCGTCGCGGTCCATCGACAGCGCCGCCATGCGATCCTCGAGATTGCCCAGCCGCGCCGTGTAGGTCCCGTCCGACGCTGGCTCGGCCGCGTCGCTGAAGTGTCCCGGCGCGACCACGGTGTCGTCCGGCAGTGACAGGATCTCCTGTAGGGTGTCGTACAGTTGGCGGGCGGCATCGGGCGCACCTTCGGCTCCTTCTTCCAGATCCGGCCGCGCGACGCTCTCCGTGAACAGGCCGTCGCCCGTCAGCAACACACCGTCATCGACGAGGAACGAGGTCATCCCCGTCGTATGTCCCGGCGTCGCGTGAACCTCGATGGTGGCGTCGCCGACCGAGAGAGCGTCACCGTCCTCGACGATGTGATCCACATCGTACTCGACACCCCGCTCGATGGCGCGTTGTGACAGCACAGCGGTGGCACCGGTCTGCGCTGCGACCTCTCGAACACCGCTGACATGGTCCGCGTGGACGTGCGTGTCAATGGCGTGTGTCAGGTCGACATCGAGATCATCCGCGAGATCGACATAGAAGTCGACGAACGCCCGAAGTGGATCGACGAGTGCCCCCTCGCCGTCGTGGTGAACGAGATAGGAGAGACACCCACTCGAGGGCCGCTGAAGCTGCAGCACAGTCGCCGGCCCGGGCGCACGCGATACCTCGACGACATCGTAGATGCGAGCCCAGCCGTTCATCCCATCGGCCATGTTTACGGCGTCGATATCGTGCTCGAGGAGCGTTCCAGCGACGAAGTGGCTCGAGCCACCTTTCGCGCAGACCGCGACGACCGGATCTCCCTCCGGGACTTGCTCGAGTAGTTCGTCGTCAACATCGTCAAGGAATTCGTAGTACGGGATGTTCACCGTCGTGACATCGTCGTCCTCGATATGCCACTCCTCGTACTCGTCTTCTGCACGGACATCGAGGATAGTCACCTGTTCGCCCGCAGCAATACGATCGCGAAGGTCCTCCGGCTCGATGGACGTCACCTCGAGTTCCTCGGGGAGGTACTCCGCCAGTTCGTCTGGCCCAGTCATGCTATACACTACCACAGAAATCGTCTTAAGATCTTTCTCAGACCGTTTGAGTGGTTGAAAATCGAGCGCATGGCGAGATACTGCGTTTTTCGATCTCGGCATCAAAACGTGAGATTGAATAGAGACCCGGAATGTCCGACCGGGACACGATGAACGATTCCACACAGGAGCCTATCTGCTGTGCGATCGGAGAGTTCCTCGGACGACAGACGTAGCAGCGATCCGTTACCGAACCACCGACTCGGAGTTGGAATGCTGGCCCCAGTTACGATGGGAAACGACGTATGCAGCGAGCACTCCCGAGCCAATTCCGGCCGGGACGCCACCGAATAGCATCGCTGCCGCGAGTCCGATAGCCTGCATTGAGAGCACGATCATGGCAAGCCCACCACCACCGAGGAATCCGAGTATCGCTGCAACCGTCGTCCAGAACCGTCGCGACGTTTCCGGCGACGCCGTGCCGGTGGCGGTTCGCTCCTCCCAATAGGTCAGCCCCAGATACGTAAGCGGGAACAAGGCGGCTCCGGCGATGACGCCAGCAGGCAAGCCCAGCATCGCGGACGGCCAGATGTAGGGCTCGAGTGCGACTGTCACGCCGATCCCGACGGCGAGAAAGCCGAATACACCAACGAGGAGACTTCCAAGACGTTTGATCCATTTCCCCATAGATTCCGTTCACGGACGTTCTATATGATCATGTCGGCGATAGCTATCGCATGTCTTCCAGCGATCGGACGGTATCGGACATGATCCACGCCGTCTCGCTGTCCTGTTCTTCGATACAGATCGCATAAAACGAGTCACGGCCGTCATCGACGGTGATCCGATAACCACGACTGATTAGCGCGTGGTCCTCGCCTGCACGGGATTCTGCGGAGGTCACATTCATCTTCAGGGCCACCAGCGGATAACCAACACGATTCCGACGAGTACGTATAGATGAACTTACTGTTTGTTCCGATGGCTTCAACAGACTGGTCACCAGCGATGGAGCTTCCACATCGTGGGAACACCAGCGGGGGTACTTCAACCAGTATCTCGATAGTCGGTTCAACTCGAGCCATGACCGAGTTCCCGATCACAGACAACGACGGGCTCGTGCAGAGTACCTGTGGGACAGATGAGGTGCTTCGTCTGCTCGCAGACGCCTCCCGACGACGGGTTGTCGTATCGCTAGAGAACTGTGAGAACAACTGGATTCACCGCGAGCAGCTGGCACAGCGGCTGGTAGTGCCACACGAGGACGAAACCAGCAGTGGTTGGGAACGTGACCTTCACCACATCCACTTACCACTGCTCGAGGATATGGGGTTGACCGAGTACGATAGACAAGAGGGAATGATACGACACTATCGCTGTGAGAGGCTCAGCGACATCCTCACCGCAGTCGATCCACAATAGCCCATAGCAAGGAGGCGACACAGGACACCGCTCGAGTCACTAGCCGACCGTCAAGACGGGAATCGACGAGCGTCGGATGACGCGTGCCGTCGTGCTGCCTAGCAATCGACCGGTTCCGACGGTTCGGCCACGCGTTCCCATCGCAACGAGGTCGGCATCAACCGCCGACACCGCTTCGAGGAGTTCGTCTGTTGGCTCGCCGCGACGGACGGCGGTCGTCACGGAGAGATCCCGATCGCGTGCCATGGTCGCGATCGTCTCCGTTGCCTTGCGGCCGCCCTCTTTGAGAGAGCCAATGATGCTCCGTGGTGCATCCTCGAGATCGTACGGTGTTGGATCGACGACGTAGACGACGTGCACGTCGGCGTCGTATTTCTCGGCGACATCGAGTGCTGTTTCCGCGGCGCGTTCGGCGGCATCGCTCCCGTCGGTCGGAACCACCACCTGCTCGTACGGTCCCGCCGCCGCTGTCTCGCGGTCATCACCCAGTCGGACCGAAAGCACCGGCACGTCAGCGAGCGTGAGGACGCGTTCGGTCGTACTTCCCAAGCGAGCGCGATCAGCGCCAGTCCGACCGTGCGTCCCCATCACGATGATATCGACGTCGTGTTCGTCCGTGTACGCGAGAATCTCCTGATGCGGGACTCCCTCGCGTACCTCTCGAGCAGCCGTCAGGTCGGCGTCCGCAGCACGGTCCGTAATCCGGATCGTCGCCTCACGTCCCCGTCGTTCGGATGGCGCATAGAGTGCTTCGCGATCGGATCCGGCGATGTCTGCGGGTTCAGCACCGGTATCGACGACGTAGAGCGTGTGCACGGCCGCGCCGTAGGTCCGAGCAAACTCGATTGCATGACCGATCGTCGCTTCGGCACCAGCGCTCCCATCTGTCGGGACGAGCATCGTGCTGAACATAGCCGGTCGTTCGACCTGAACGGGCATCAAACGCACCCACACGTTTCGCGATCGTGATACGACGGATGGCTGCCAGCAGCCGAGAGATCCGCACTCACCGAATTACGGTGACTGGAACCGGTACCCGACGGACGACGGTTTCGGTGACGCTCCCATAGAGCGGCCGCCGTTCGTCCAGTCGGCCGTGAGAGCCGATGACAACGTGGTCGATATCTTCGACCGTCGCATACTCGACGATGAGCCGCTTTGGATCACCGATATCCGAATCGGTCACGACCGACCGATCGTACTCGTCAGCAACGTCGGTGACCTCCGCAAAGAGTTGGTCGGTGGCGTTATCGACGGCACGGTCCCACGCTGCGGTCCCGATCATCGGTTCGTACGTCGAGTCGAGGTCCTCGAGCGTCCCGTAGTCGGGCCTGAACAAGTCGACGACGTGGTACGCGACGATCGCTGCATCCGGGAACTCCCGAAACGCGTGCCGGAGTGCGTCGAACGATAACGGCGAGCCGTCGACGGGAACGAGCACTGTCCGCGACATACACACTGCTTCCCCACGGAGTGCTATAACCTCCTGGGGCACGTACACGCTCGAGATGGCCTCGATCGAGCTACCCGATCCCGAAACCGACGGATCGACGAGCGTCGAACAGGCGATCGCGACCAGGGAAAGCCGCCGATCGTTTGCCCGGACACCGATCGACATCAACGACGTGGCACAGCTCCTGTGGGCGGCACAGGGGCGAACGCACGTCCGAGACGGCGTCGAGCTACGCGCCGCACCAAGCGCCGGTGCGACGTATCCGCTTACCGTCGTTCTCGAGATTGCGCCGAACGGAAGCGAGGACCTGAAGCCGGGCGTGTACCGCTACGATCAGCAGCGACACGCACTCAAGCACGAACTCGAGACAGCCGTCCACGACGACCTCACTGCCGCATCGCACGACCAAGCGGTCATCGCGGATGCACCGATGACGATCGTGGTGACAGCAGACGACGACCGAACGAAACGGCAGTATCCGGCCCACGGCGAGCGGTACGTCCACATGGAGGCCGGACACGTCGCGGAGAACGTCCACCTCGTCTGTGAAGCGCGTGGGTTGAATACCTGTCCCGTCGGCGCGTTCACCGACGCTGCCGTCGCAACGGCGCTGTCGCTGCCGACACGGCTCGAGGCGCTGTATCTGTTACCGGTCGGTCATCGACCAGCAGCGCAGTGACGCAGCTATCGTGGTCCGATCGACAGAACTCGGCTATCAAGAGTTATATACGAGAGCTATGAGACGAAAGCGTTCAGAAATCACACGACGGGACCTCTCTGTCGCGCTCGCACTCGGAATTGCTGGCTGCATCGATCAGAGCGACGACGCCGGCAGTGACGAGACCGAAGAAACAGAAGCGAACAATCCCGCACTTTCAGAGGCGACCCAAGAAGGCGACCTGCGGCTTACGAGCCCTGCTTTCGACGACGGCGAGCGAATTCCCGACGAATACGGATACGACGAGGCGAACGTCAATCCCCCGCTCGAAATCGGCGGCGTTCCGGACGACGCCGAGTCGCTCGTGCTCGTGATGGACGATCCCGACGCAGTCGAGCCAGCAGGTCAGGTCTGGGTTCACTGGCTGGTGTGGAACGTTCCACTGGAGACGTCGACGATACCAGAAGGGTGGGATCCCACCGACGCCGTCGAAGGCGAGAACGATTTCGACGACGTCGGGTACAGTGGACCGAACCCACCAGATGAGACACACACCTACCGGATCAAACTGTACGCGCTAGATACCGTACTCGACCTCGAGGAGGGGGCGACGGTCGACGCCCTCGGAGAGGCGATGGACGAACACGTCGTCGCTCGAACGCAGTTGACCGGTGCCTACGCGCCGTGAGCCATCTTCACGGAGACGTCTCGGCCAAATTCTGTTCGTCCGCTGGATCGCTTATTCCTCGAGTAGCCACCCGAACCGCTTCTCCCAGAACTCCGCGCTCGGGGGCTTCTTGCTCCGGCCGTGTGTCTTCTGGTCGCGGATCTGTCGCTCCAGTACCTCGCGGGCCTCATTGAGCGCGTGACTCGCGCCGTATCCTTCGCCAGAGGCGATGTAGAGCCCCCGATCGGTATGCAATCGGATGCGAGCGAGCAGGAGTGGCCGCCCGCGACGTGTCTCGTCGTGCTCGTGGAGGTGAATCTTTGCGTCGAGGACGTTCATCCCGTGGTCTCTGTCGTCGAACTTCTCGACCATTGCGACGATCTCGTCGTAGGTCGCGTCGTCTATCAAATCAGTCCCGTAGACCTGGACGCCCCGATTCCCGCCTGCTTCCCACGTGAGCGAGTCGAGGACATCGGTCTTCGTGACGATCCCATAGGGCTGTCCGTTCGACGTCACCACCAGCGACGAGCCACCGATCTCGAACATCTCTTCGACGGCCGTCTCGAGCGTTTCGGTCGGCGGAATCGTACGCACCGGCGAGGCCATGACGTCCCGAACCGGAAGATCAAGAATCCGTGCCGTCTCGCCCTCTCGAGCGCCGAAGCCGCCGCGCCGTGAGCGACCAGTGCTCGAGGAGATTTCGCCACCGAACGGGTCTGTCCCGCCCGCATCGCCGCCCTTGCTCTGGACCTCTGCTCGGACCGTCAGGTCGGTCACGTCGTAGAGGCTGAGGATACCAGTTGCCGAATTCCCGTCGACGACCGGGAGGTGCGTGATCTTGTTTTGCCGGAAGACGTTGAGCGCCTCACCGAGTGTCGACGCCGGATCGAGGACGACGAGATCGCTCGAATACGCCTCGGCAACGGTCGCAGCGTCAAGATATGGCTTGACCTTCTGGAGAATTGCATCGACGGTGACGACGCCGATCAGTTCCCGTCCCTCGAAGACCGGCAGGAGCTGTGAGTCGCCCTCGATCATGAGCTGTGCGACCTTGCGGATGTCCTCGTCAGGTGTGAGTCTGGGGACGTGCCAGACCAGCGACCCGAGTTTTTCGTCGGGTTGGCGATGCGATGTCGCGAGTTGTCGTCTGGTGACGACCCCTTCGAACTCGGTGTCCCGTATCAGGACACCCTTGACGTCGGAATCTTCGAACGTTCCGACGAGCTTCGAGACCGGTGTATCTGGCGTGAATTCGACGTATTCGTCCGAAACGATGTCAGCGATATCCATGGTGTTAGTGTGTATCCGCTCGAGTGTTCGATCTGTCGTCCGATGCAACTGTGCTGCTTGCAGCTGCGTGTGGCGTCCGTCTCCCACGTCCTCGATGAGTCGTCTCGGGATCCCAAATCGAGACGTGGGCCGTCGTATTTCGGTCACGGCTCTGACTCCAGATATTCCATCGCTTCCTCGTCGGACACTTGCGCGAAGTTCTCGTAGAACTGCCCGACGCCCCGGAAGCCACTGGGCGTCTCGAGACAAACGACCTCGTCAGCTTCATCCTGCAACTCATCAATCGTACTCGGCGGGCCGACCGGCACTGCAAGCACGATGCGCTCGGCGTCCGTATTCTGAAGCCGCTTGAGACACGCTCTGACAGTCGATCCCGTTGCCACGCCGTCGTCGACGACGACAACGGTCTTCTCGGTCAGGTCGGGTTCCGACCGGTCGCCACGATAGCGGTCGGCCTTTTGACGTGCGTTCGCTGCTTCCGTCTCACGCATTTCCTGGAAGTAGTCTTCATCGGTGCTCGTCCCCCGAAACGCTGTTTCGTTCCGCCAGACGCTCCCGTCGCTTGCGACAGCACCGATCGCATACTCCGGGTTCCCCGGGGCACCGATTTTCTTTGCGACGACGATATCGAGGGCGACGTCGAGTGCATCGGCAACTGCACGCCCGAGCGGAAGGCCGCCTCTCGGGATGGCGAGTGCGATATCCGCGTCGAGCTCCCGCTCACGAAGCGCCGTTGCGAGTTGCGCACCCGCATCAATTCGGTCGGTAAATCGACGTGCTCCTCCCATCAGGTCATCGAACGATAGACAGTAGCATATAACATAGGTATGTCTCGACAAGCCATGACGAGCGCGGCACAGAGCGCTGGCTACTCACCAGCAGTGTCAGCGAGCATCGACACTAGCGTTCGCCCGTGTCAATAATGCCGTGCTGTTCGAAGTAGAGGTGAAGTTTCCGAACCGATGTCACGGCGACATCACAGTATTGCTCGACGACCGGCTCCGGATTGAATCCGACGGCAGTCCAAGCAGCACGAAGCATCGAGAGATCCGTGGCCCCGTTGCCGACCGCGATCGTCTGCTCGAGATCGACGCCGTCGGCAACGGCGAGTTCCCCAAGTGGCCCATCCTTCTGGCCATCGAGCACGGAGCCGTCGACATCGCCAGTTACTGCACCGTTTTCTATCACAAGGCGGTTCGCCACGACGTGATCAACCGTCATTTCGGCCTGCTCGAGCGCTGCCTCGACGGCTCGCTCGAAACTGCCCGTGAGAACGGCCACACGGATATCCGACCGTCGGAGTGCAGTGATCATGTCGGCAACACCGTCACGAAGTGAACACCGCTCGAACGCGGCTTCGACCCGACGTTCCGGCATCCCCTCGAGCAACGAGACGCGCTCTTGCAGGCTCGTTTCGAAATCGATCTCGTCACGCACACCTTGCTCGAGGAACCCGCGCATTTCCGTTGCCACGTCGTACTCTCTCCCGAGGAGGATACTCGGATCTGATTGGGAGAGCGTTTCGTCGAAGTCGAAGGCAACGAGCGTCATGGCACCCCGTTCACCTGCCGGTCCAATAATACCCGGCTGTCAGGATTTCGGGAGTCGCTGCCGTTCTGTTCACAGCCCCCACGGATAGAGGTCTGGCACGTGTGTTCGGTCTGCATGAAGCGAAAACGGATGGAGTGCGCTCGTTTCGCCGAGAGACACGAACGCGTCGTAGCGGTCGGGGAGGACGGTCGGTACGTAATTTCCGGATTCACGATTCGGATGGTAGACGACGCCGATCGCGCGGTGGCCCCGCGGTTCTCGAAGTGGTGTCTCGTCATCGAGTTCGTCAGTGAGCAGGAGCTGATCGGTTTCGCTGGCTTGTTCGAAGACGTGTTCGTAGCTTTCGGGTCGTGCCGGCGGCACTGTCAGCTCCTCCATCGGTGCGTCCCACGAATCAGCAGCGATGACGCTCCCACGAAACGTCCCCATGCCGATCAATGCCACCTCGGACGCGCCCTCGTGTTGTCGAACGAGTTGTCCGATGTTGAGCCGACCGCGCTGTTCCATGTCCGTCGCTCGAGCATCGCCGACGTGGGTGTTGTGCGCCCAGACGATCCCCTTCGACTCCGCACCGTGATGGCGCTGGAGGCGCTCGAGCGTCTCGACCATATGTCGATCCCGCACGTTCCACGAGTCAGTGTTGCCGCGGGCCATCTCCCGATAGTACTGTTCGGCGTTTTTCGCGACGAGTGCGTTCTGTTCGGCATTGAAATAGTCGTCCTGCCCGTGATCGTACGTCGGGGCCGCTTCCTGCAGGTTCGTCAGCGTCTCGAGAACCTCGTCTTCGCACGTCTCAGGGACCATCCTGAGCGCCTGTGCGTACTCCCGCGCGTTACCACCGTACGGGTCGAAACACCGGTAGGCGTCTCTCGCTTCGGCTGCGGCATCCGGGTCGACGTCCTCGAGATAGTCGATGACCGCGTCTAGCGACTCGAACAGGCTGTAGACATCGAGGCCGTAGAAGCCGATTCGGTCGTCCTGCTCGAGCAGTTGGTTGTGCACCTCGAGCCAGTCGAGGAACTCGAGGACTTCCCAGTTCGCCCACATCCAGTTTGGCCACCGATCGAATGTCTCGAGGACTTCGCGACCGGTTTCGGCAGACTCGGGAAGGCCCTTGACGTATCGATTGGCCTCGTAGCAGTTCGTCCAGTCGCCTTCGACAGCGACGAACGAGAAGTCCCGTTGCTGGATGAGTCGAGCGGTCAGTCGCGAACGCCAGCGGTAGAACTCGGACGTCCCATGGGTCGCATCCCCGATCAGCACGTATTTCCTGTCGCCGAATCGCTCGACGAGTTGGTCAAGGTCGGCCGGGCTCGTCAGGTCGTGGCCAACCGACCGAACGTCGGACACAGCAGCCTCGATATCGGTGGACGCTCGCCATGCTGTTCTGTCGTGAATCTCGTTCATCGTCTTGGCCAGTAGCTTTCGCACACGCACTGAGTGGTGTCGTCGTTCTGTTCCCCCTCTCGCTCATCGCAACCGATGTCTCTCGCGCTAGGAGGTCACTATCTACCACGAACGAACTGAAATAGCCCACCGACTCAGAGAGACGATACGCACGATTGTGACAGCCACAGCGACAGCATCCCCCCGCTCGAACGGGAACCGATGGTCGCCGAACAGGAGAGCGTGAGCAGCGTGTCGCAGTGGTCATTCGTACTCGAACCCGTGTAGTTCGTATCGATAGGTTCGCGCCGCTTTTTTGACGACGAGATGCTGTGTGCCACCCGCTTGCTCGAGGCTGTCGAAGTGGCTCCCGAGATTACCGGGATTCAACGACGGAGCATCGCCGTCAAGGGCGAACCGAAGGACGGCTTTCCGTTGGCGGACGTCGTCGACTTGCTTCGCTTCGACCGCAAGCATAGTACCGGTGTTCCCGACATCGACTGTCCCGGTAAGTTCCCACGTGTGGTCGCCGTACTGTAGTTCCGTTCCGCTGAGTTCCGGCCACTGTGTCTCGTCCATGCCACTAGATAACAGGAAGGTCCCCAATCGTCTTTTCGGTTGTTAGTTACTCTAGATATTCGCCATCCCTCCGAATCGATCGAACCGTCGGTCGCGACGGGTGCAGTACTGGACAGATGGCCACCGGAGACAGCGACCCCCTACAATTATTCGGCGAGAGGGTGAAAGGGAGTGCGATGCCATCGGCAACCCAGTCGATCGATGCGGTGTTACTGCCAACGGATGGAAGCGATGGCGCTCTTGCGGGCGCAAAGCGAGGTATCGACCTGGCTGCTGCGGTGGGCGCGGAGGTCCACGTCCTCTCGGTCGCCGACACGACGGACTTCGATGATCTCTCGTTGGTTCTCGACACCGACGTGGTAGCAGAGGAACGAGACGCGCTCGAAGCCGACGCCGAGTCGGCCGTCGAAACCGTGGCGACGATCGCTCAGGAACAGGCTCCCGACCTCGAGGTCACAACGGCGATCGAACAGGGCACGCCGTTTCAGTGTATTGATGACTACGTCGATACGGCCGAAATCGATCTCATCGCGATGGGAACGAAAGGCAGGACGGGACTCGAACGGGTCGTACTCGGGAGTGTGACCGAAAACGTCCTTCGGACGGTCGACATTCCAGTGCTGGTCGTTCCACCGGCGGCGGAAAGCGTCTCACTCACTCGGGAGACCACTGAGCACATTCTCCTTCCAACGGACGGAAGCGAGGGCGCAGCGGCTGCCGTCGACTGGGGCGTCCATCTCGCGGCCGTATTCGACTCGATGGTGCGTGCGCTGTACTCGGCCGACACGAGCCGGCTCACGATGGGAACGAAGCCGAGTACGATCCTGTCCGAACTCGAGCGCACAGGCGAGACCGCGCTCGAATCGGTTCGTGACCGTGCGAAAGCGAACGGCGTTAGCGTTACAGGAACCGTCGCAAACGGGCCACCGGCGAGAGTCATTCTGGAGTATGCCGATGAGAAAGCGGTCAATATGATCGTAATCGGAACGCACGGTCGCTCCGGATTCGAACGTCACCTTCTGGGGAGTGTCACGGAAAACGTCGTCCGGAACGCTGACGTCCCTGTGGTTTGTGTCCCGATGCCCAACGAATGACAGCGCGGCCGAGCGTAGCTAGGCTAGAGATACCGGTTGCACTGGGTGAGTTACCCCGTCGGTTTGCGCGAGTTGGCTGCTCACACTCGGTGAGCAAACACGCCTGACTCGTATATTCTTGGTCAATCTTAACACTGTGACCGCAGAGCGAGCCGATGACGGCAGTATCACGATTACTTTCGGTGCCGACCCCGATCAGTCGAACGTCCTCTACACACAGGAGGGATGGCGATATATGGACCGGCTCTTCCTCCCCCACGAGGAGATTCTCGACGGGAGTTGTCAGTTCCCCGAAGCCGAGCCAGTCGAGTGACAAGAGCGCAATCATCGATGTGCTGGCAACTGAGCCGACGTGACTCGACCGTCGCTCGGTTTCGTCGTCGTTGTCACAGGCACGCACTTTACCAGTCTCGTCCTCACCGCTTGTCTCGGCCTGCCTGCGGAACGCCCTCTGGATCCACTCGTGGCGGCCCTGCTGGACGCACAGCGGTACGTGTTCGCCTTCAACTCTCGGCAGATTGTATAGTGCCCTCCTATCACACCGGTAACTGATTCGGAAGGCAACCGGCGAGACGTTCACTCTCACAGACAGAAGTGTTTTGTATGGTCGCTACAATACTGCACAATATCATGGTGCAGGATTCGATGCGATGTGTGTGGGTCGCAACGACCATCGAATACGGCCGACACGGCGCGGGGGGTGGACGATGATTGGGGACGCACTCGAGACGGTCAAGCAAAACCTCATCTACGTCGTGGTGGGCTCGCTGTTCGCGGGACTGGCCGCCGGACAGGTCGTGGGTCCGGCGACGCGGTCGCTCCTCAAGCAGGCGGTCTTGCCGGCCCTGTTGGTGATGATCTACCCGATGATGATCAACCTCGACGTGCAGGAGATCTTCCAGATCAGAAACCACCTCCGAGCGATCGCGCTGGGGCTCGTGGTGAACTTCGTGATCGCGCCGGCGGTCGCCGTTGGCCTCGCCCAACTGTTCTTTGCGGGGGACCCCTACTACGCGGTCGGGCTGTACCTGATCGCCCTGATCCCGACGTCTGGGATGACGGCAGCCTGGACCGGGCTGGCGGGAGGCGACCTCGAGAACGCCCTCGTCGCGATCGCCGTGAACCTGATCGTCGCCGTGTTCGTCTTGCCGCCGTATCTGTCGGTGCTCGTCGGGGATGCGGTCGGGTTCGATCCGGCCGCGCTGTACCGCCAGCTGGCGACCGTCGTCGTAATCCCGATGGTCGCCGGCAACCTGACCCGACGGTGGCTGTTACACCGATACGACACCGCGGGATTCAAGCGTCTCAAGCCGAAGCTCGGCGGGTTCAGTTCCGTCGGCGTGATGGTGATCGTGTTCATCGCCATGACGATGCAATCGGGGAGTATCCTCGCAGCGCCGGTCGCCTCGGCGCTCGTGATCGTGCCGCTGGTGGCCTTCTACGCGCTGATCCTCACTACCGGGGCCGCCATCGGTCGCACGCTGCTCGATAACGCCCAATCTGTCGCGCTCGTGTACGCGACCAGTATGCGTAGCCTCTCGGTCGCGCTGGCCATCGCAGCCGCGCCCGGATTCCCGCCAGCCGAAGCGGTCTTGCCGATCGCGCTCGCCTACCTCATCCAGCCGACACTCGGTGCCGTGTACATGCACTATCGCCGTGACATCGTCGGGCAGGACCGGGGCCTGATGGAGGCTGTCCGTTCGTGGGCAGCGACCCGCTGACAATCCCCGAGGACGAGTACTAGAGCCTCGAAGGTGTTTTTATTCCCGCAACACGATCTACCAGTATGTCCGAACGGAACGTCCTCGGTGGGGAACTTGCCTCCTGTAGTGCTGATCCGACGACCGGTTTCGAGCGTGACGGGTGCTGTAGGACCCATCCTACCGATCGGGGCAGACACGAACTCTGTGCGGTGATGACCGAGGACTTTCTGACGTTCAGCAAAGAACGGGGCAACGATCTCGTGACACCGCGCCCGGCGTTGCAGTTTCCCGGTCTCGAGCCGGGAGATCGCTGGTGTCTCTGTCTTGGACGGTGGATCGAGGCTCTCGAAGCGACCCGGACCGAACGGCTCCCGGAGACGACCGTCCCGCCAGTCGTTCTCGAAGCGACGAACGAGGCAGTGTTGGATTCCGTGGATATGGAGACGCTCGAAACCCACGCGTATGACGTGTGAATCGCCTGTCGGGATGTGATCGAGACCGTCCATCGTCGCTATTGATCGCACCAGCTGGAACGCGACGATTGCTCTCGATAGCACCCACCGATCGACGGACGGAAACAGAACGCTTAGCACGGCGCTGTTCGCAGTCTCGAATAGATGACCGACCTCCAGGCAGTTGCTCTTGGCGAAGCGACAGCAGATCTCGTCGTTCGTGGTGGCCATGTGTTCCTCCCGGAACGTGGCGAATTCCAGCGGCTCGATGTCGCCGTGTCGGACGGAGTCGTGGCCACTCTCACCGACGACGCGTCCACAGTCACGGGCTCAGAGACGCACGTGATCGATGCAACCGATCAGCACGTGCTTCCGGGATTCATCGACGCGCACACACACGTCGATTTACATCAGAGTCTCGAAGGAGCGGTTCATCGTATCCTGGAGGGCGGCACGACGGGCCTGATCGCCGAATGTCCGGGCATCTCCCTCGTGCTTGGTGCCGATGGCGTGACGACGCTACTCGACAGGACAGCGACGCTCCCGATCGACGTCCGGTTTACCGTTCCACCGCAACTGTTCTTCGACACGTTCGAGCCCCAACCGGGGCGGCCCGAAGACCACGAGACACTCCGTGCGTTGCTGGATCACCCCCGTATCGTCGGCGTCGGTGAAACCGACTGGATTCACGCCGTCGGGAACGAAACGCCCGCGACCGCGCTGTACGACCGTGCCGCCGCCGTCGGCAAGCCGGTCACCGGGCACGCTGCCGGCTGTCGCGACGAGAACCTCTCCGCGTTCGCGACGCTCATCGACAACGACCACGAGGCGATCACCGGTGAAGAGGTGATCGAACGCGTCACCCGCGGTATCCACACCGTCGGCCGCTACGGGACCATTCGTGACGACATCGACGCGATCGCCGAGGCGGCCGAACAGGTACCGACACGGGAGCTCTCACTATCGTCAGACGGCATGTGGCCCAGAGACCTCGTCAGTGAGGGGTACATGGACGTGGTGGTCCAACGGGCCATCGAGGCTGGCATCGATCCGATCGACGCGTTCCGGATGGCGACGCTGAACCCGGCCCGCCACTTCGGCCTGAACGATCGCGGCTCGCTATCTCCTGGCAGCGTCGCTGACATTCTCGTCCTCGACGAACTCGAGACGGTTTCGGTCGACACCGTCGTCGCTGATGGGGACGTCGTCGTCCGGGGCGGTGACGCGCTGGTAGAGCCGATGCAGCCGGACTACCCCGATTCGTTCCGCGAAACTGCGACCGTTTCACGCGAGCCCGACCGACACCGGGTGCCCAGCGATGCGGTTTCTGGCGACGCCGTCCGCGCGGTCGAGTACGTTTCCGGCCTACTCACTCAAGAAACCCGCGAGCCAGTCGTCGAGCATGACGGCGAACTCGTAGCCAATCCCGACGCCGGCTTACTGAAAGCTACGCTCGTCGAGCGGCGACCGCACGGAGACGGGGCGTCGTTCACGGGATTCGTCACGGGACTGGGCCCTCTCCGGGGCGCTGTCGCCACGTCGATGCTTTGGGAGTATCCGGGTCACCTCGTCGTCGGATCAACAGCGGCGGCGATGCAGCGGGCACTGGACCGAGTCATCGACATGGACGGTGGGTGGGCTGCCGTCGGCGACGGCAGCGTCGTTGCAGACGTTCCGCTGCCGCTTGCCGGGCGATGTGCTGATATGCCAGTCGAGGAAACGGCCGCCGCCTACGAAACGCTGGAGAGCACGCTCCGAGACCTCGGGATGGACGTCGAGCGGCCGTTACTCGCCATCCAGACACTCACGACACCCGGCGTGCCTCGTCTTCGCTTCACTGCTTCCGGCTACGCCGACATCCGGAATCAGCGAACGGTGACGCTCGATCCGAACTGAACGACGACGGACATCCACTTGACGATGGCGTCGAACGGCCCGATCTGAAATTCCAAAGCACCAAGCGATACAAGTTGCTGAAGCATTCCGCCGACTGCTGGTTGGGTAGGCACAATCGATAGCAGGAGGCGGGATGCTTTCCGTACTCCGGAGTCGTTTCGCTCGCTTGAGCAAGAGCGTGACAGCTACTCGGTAGTTCGGACAGGGTCTGCTGAATACACGGTGTGAATGCGACACGAGATCTGACCGATCTACGAAAGTGGTGCTCGCTTAGTACAGTGGACACACAGACCGACAAGAGTACTTATCTATCCGGTTTTTGGCAGGAATGATATGCGAAATATAAGGATGGGGCTCAGCACGATACCAGACTTTGTGAACAGAAAATATTTGAAAATTAACTAGGAATAGGAACTATGGTCTCCGAAAACTACTCGTCTGGGCCGGTTCTCCAAACTCTCGAATCCATCGCTGCTCGCACCGATAAATGGTGGTATTTACCGACACTGTCTGGCGTCAGTGCTTTGTTTTTGTCAGGTGCCACTTTTTTCACTAGTGCTCCAGAATGGGCGTTAGAGACATTTGTCGTCTTGTTTATTTTGCCTACAGCTGTTCTCGCTGTTCCCGCTGTCGTTTTCGACGTACTCAATAAATACGAAGACGTTCCACCACCGGGATTGTTCCTTTATCCACCTGCTTTTGTGATATCTCTCTTCATTGGCACATTCCCACTCATTACTGTCGTCGTGGTTTATTTCTTCATATGGGTATGGCCTAATAGAAATAATAGTTCATGAACTCCATAAATGACAAATATTGAATTAGTTTATCAATTCCAACTTGTGCTGAATCCGAACCCTGTATTTGGTGCAAGTATTTAAATACATCATACAACTGTCTGAATATCTGGCGGTAAGTTCGCACATCTGCAGAACGGCTAGTTCAGTAGGCTGGCCGTGAAATAAACGAGATCATCGTGCTGAACTCAGCCTCTCTATTCAGCAGACCAATCTTGGTAGCAGACAAATAGGCGGCATCTCACGCCGATAACGGTACGACCTGTACGTATCGAACCTGGGGGCAGCATAGTAGGTGTAAGTCCCACATTCTATGACACTCTCATACTGTGTTCAATCGGCTCAATAGTCACAGCTAGATCGGTGGCATGGGTACCCTCGAGATAGCCAGTGAATCGCCGCAGGGAATTCGCCTCGGCCGCCCCTCAACGAGTGAATTAGCCACATCGTGACTGTCATAGTCTGACAAAATCACATGTGGCTGTTTAGTCAACCCGCCAGTATTATTCATCATGTTTCTAGATAGTACTAAGCTGTTCAGCAAAGAAGCAATCAGTCATGTGGAGAGGAACGAGTCATCGCAGTGATGACCGACAGAATCTACAATCACTCGATGAGACGTTCTCGGAAGCGAAGACATTCCAGGAGGCGGATCAACTCCGCGTTCGATTACCCGGTGTAATGGTTCAGGAGCGGCGGGATCGGTTCAAACCACCCGGAAGATGGCACAACGATCTCATCGTCAAAACGAGATATCGGTTCAAGAACGAACCACCGGTAGATCGGCTTCATTATATCGAAAAAGAACAACGGCTTGGCTGGCGAGGTGACTTTTTCGACGATGTGATCGTATCGGTGCCAGATCTGCAGAACGACCGACTTCATCTCCGAGTGCAGGTATACGATGTCGACGGCGTCAATACCGACCTTGTGGACACGATACAGAAGTTTTCAGAGAGTTCCGCTGTCCTCTTTCCACAACTCGCTACGTATGCAAACATCGCCCGTCTCGGGTCGAAACCACTGGTCGACCTCGTGAACAATATCGATCAGCACGACGAGATACTCGACGAAGAACTTTGGCTCGAGATCAACCAGCCACAGACGAGACACAAGCTCCTCCAGCCCGGCTATTTCGTCTGCTTCCGAGACGAGTCCGTCAGCGGCGACCTGACGTTGGATGACGACCTTCGAGTCTTGCAAGATGGGGATGCGTACACGGACGGAAGTTATGCTGTCCTCGAGTTAGATAAGAACCACGAGTTGCAACCGAAGCGAGAGATCGACCAAAAGGTCGCAAAGATGGTTGCAGAACTCGCCGGAAAGGGACGAAGCTCGGAATCCGCGCTCCACTTCCTCAGAGAGACGCTCGAAGCGTATTCGAAGTACGAGAAACTCGAGCGGCTACGAGCGCTCGACGGCGAGCCGAATCCATCAGCACGGTGTAACGCGCGAGCGGAAGAGCTCAGAGACGAACTCAAAGCGGATCCGGTACTCGGCCCTGCGCTCCGGATGAAGGAATCAGGACAGGCCGACGACTGATCGGTCGGACACGTCGGACGGCCTCGACTGTCCCGGACGATTGCCGATGCGAGCGCACGGGCAACGCTCGGGTCGCAACCACTGTCGTTCAAGGACTATAGTAGCTGTCCAGTTGCAGGTCAACTCGTATGTCGATTCCTCCGTAGCACAACGTAGACATGGCGACCGTTGAGACAGTCCTGTCCTCGATTTTTAGTACGATTCCTGAACTTCACTCCGGCCAACTCGGCCTCCTCGCGGGACTCCTCGTCGGCGTTCTCTACTGGCACGAGTACCACCGCTCGTCGCTTGGTCTCCTCACCGGTTGCTATCTGCTGGCTCTCGGTGTCGTCCCCGCTTCCACGAAAGGACTCGCCGTGGTGCAATCCAAGCCGTGGTATTTTTGCTCGTTTCTGATTCTCACCGCACTCGGTGCAATCGGTGGACGTACTGCTTGGCGTCTGGTATCGCGATCGATCCGGACTCGATCCTCGACGATCAGACACCAAGCAGCCGATCGTGAGACGAAGGGCAACTCAAACCAGAACCGCACGTGACGGTCGTGCGGAGGGACGACGCCCGTCGACGACGAGCTGAAAAACGGGCAGCGATTTAACTCGCTCCGGAACGAATTCACCGCTATGAGGTTTCTGGTAGCCGTTGACGGCTCCGACGAGGCCGAAAACGCCCTCGATTACGCTCTCGAGATCGCAGACGCAGTCGACGGCTCGATAACGGTGGTCCATGCGGTCGATCCCGCCGTCTACGACGAAGGTGGCAGCGAACCGATTTCGACGCTCTCGGACGCCGACCAGCGACTGGTCCTCGAGAGTATCGAAGACGCCGAACAACGCGGCGTCGCTATCCTCGAGGAGATGGTCGAGGTCGCCGCGGAACGCGACGTCGACGTCGAAGAGGAACTCCTCTACGGCGATCCAAGCACGGAAATCCCCGACTACGCCGAGACGGAAGGGTTCGACGCGATCTATCTCGGCCACCGCGGCCGCTCGGAGCGGATGGAACGGTTACTCGGTAGCGTGGCAAAAGTGATCGTCAAACAGGCGACCGTTCCGGTCACTGTCGTTCGCTGACGACGACCCATCCCAGCGTGTCGTCAGTGACTCGCGATCCGTCCCCGCGGGTGGCACTGCGGGCGGACGGATCGAACGAACCGCCAGCGAGCCGAGCCACAGGAATTTATCCATCCATGGAGAAGGGGCCGTATGTCCGAAGCCAACGGTGGCTGGGCCGCGCTCTTTTCGGGAGGCAAGGAGTCCTCGTGGGCACTCTATCAGGCCCTCGAGTCCGGTCGTGACGTCCGCACACTCGTTGTCGTCCAGCCGCCGGAGACGTCGTCCATGTATCATGCGCCCGCACAGTCGGTGATCCGACTGGCCGCACGCAGTATCGGCCTTCCCCTCCTCGACGTTGGGCTTCCCGTCACCGACATGGAGCCACCCGACCTGCGGACGGGTGTGTCAGAAGGGCAAGCGGGTGAGCTAGAAGCACTCGAGCCCGCTCTCGAGCGGCTGGACGTCGAGTTCGATGGCGGCTTGCGCGGACTCGTCGCCGGGACCGTCACGAGCGACTATCAGGCCGATCGACTGCGGTCGATGTGTGACCGTCTCGACTGTGCGTTCTTCGCGCCGCTGTGGCAGATGGATCCGCGTGAACTCGCAGAGACGATGATCGACGGTGGACTGACGATACACATTGTCGAGGTGGCAGGGCCGGGCTTCGACGAGTCGTGGCTCGGCCGCCAGCTCGATCACGATGCGCTGGCGGAACTGGAAGCGCTCCACCGCGAATACGGTGTCCATCTGCTGGGCGAAGGCGGCGAGTTCCAGACGATCGTCACCGACGGTCCGCACATGTCTCGTCCCATCGCGTTCGAATTCGAGCGGGAGTGGTACGGCACGTGGGGACGGATTCGAATCACCGACGCCAAGCTCGAGGCACCCACGTCAGTGGACGAGCATCGATGACTGACCGACACCGTCCGTTCACAGCGACCACTGCGGGATTGCGCCTGTGCTGGTCGCAGCGTGCGCCGCTCGAGCCTCTCAGTCACCCCTGGTTTATTTCTCTCGGCGTCGTCGGGATCACTGTCACGCATCGTCGCCGGATGCTGTGATCCCATCAGAGACCATGTCAACGACCATTCTCGTTCCAATCGATCGCTCGTCACAGTCGACCGCAGGGCTCGTCTATACGCTCGTCTCGTTTCCCGATGCCACCATCACCGCGATACACGTTACCGACACCGAACACGACGCGTACGCAACGGTCGGCTCCCCCGAATCGAGCGAGGAGCGGCTCCAACAGGCTGGCGAACGACTCCTCGAGCAGGCAACCGAGATGGCATCGGAGTACGGCCGCGAACTCGAGACGGTACTCGAGACAGGCGTCCCACATCGCACGATCGTCGAGTACACCGTCGAACACGACATCGACCACGTCGTCATGGGAAGCCACGGCGAGTCACCGATCGTTCGTCCGTTTCTCGGTCACGTCAGTGAAGCAGTCGTCCGGCGAGCCCCCGTCTCGACGACGATCATTCCGGAGTCCCAGTCGGAGCTCCTCGAGCGAGAGCTCCCCGGTCGCATTCTGGTTCCCGTCGACGGTTCGGATCAGTCACTCGCCGCGCTCGAGGACGCGACCAGCCAGTTTCCGGAGGGGCGGATCACGATTTTCCACGCCGTGGCGCTGCCGTTCGAATACGATGTCGATGCTATCGACGGAACGTACGCAGCGCAGATCGTCGACGACCTCACTGAGCACGGAGAATCGATCCTCGAAGCAGCCGTCGAGACAATCGAAAACGATGATCTCGCCGTCGAGACGGAACTGATATATGGGGAGCCGTCTCGGTCGATCGTCGACTACGCAGCCGACAACGAATTCGACCAGATCATCATGGGGAGTCACGGTCGGTCCCTGCCTGCGCGACTCATCACTGGCAGCGTCGCTGAGACCGTGTCACGCCGATCGACAATACCTGTAACGCTGATACGGGGACGGCCGAGCGGATCGGCATAGTTCCCGGTCACGTATCGAATCCACTGTCAGATACCGTGTGTCGATCACTCAGTTAGACACTCCTCGAGGTCGTCGTGTAGGGCCTGCGCTTGCTCTTCTGTCAGGTCGATAATCGCGTGTCGTCTGTATTCAGACGTCTTCGATTCTGGATGTGGTCGGAAGTACCCGTCTATCTCGATGATTCGTTGGCCGTCGCGCTCACGCAACCGGAGATCGATCTCGTCGTACTCCATACGCTCGAGCTACGACCCCGAACGTCAAAACTCTTGGAGGGAGCGGCGGGGGCAATACCACAGTAACGAAGTTCACCTGTTCACGTCCGATCCTGCGTTTCATCTGCCGACGACATCGCGTGAACCGAACGCGTACCCATCGTCTGCCCTCGGGTAATCGATGAGAGCAGAGAGCGGACGACAGTAACGAGCCATCCTGAATCGCGAGCTGGCCAACGGCGACAGCGCGATTACTCGACCTCTATCGTGTGTCCACCGACATCGCTCGGTTGCTGCTTCGGGAGTGTAAGCCGCAGGACACCGTTCTCATACGTTGCAGTTACGTTTTCTTCGTCGACCGGTTCCGGTAATCGAATGGAGCGACTGACCGACCGGTGTGCTCGTTCGCGCTTGAGGTACAGTTCCTCTTTTGCTTCGGTCTCTGCTTCGCGCTCGGCTGTGATCGTCAGCGTGTTCTCCGAGAGTCGAGCGTCGATCTCGTCACGATCGAAGCCCGGAACGTTCGCCGTGAGTTCGAACTCGTCTCCGTGATCGATCAAATCGATTCCAATCGACGTCATCTCCGATTCCGAGAGCCCGAACCGCTCGAGGTCCCACATCCGCGAGATGTTTTCGAACTGCCGTTGGAGCCGCTCTAGTTGCGTGTCGAATCGGTCGGTGGAATCACGTTCCTCAGTCATAGCGCTTCTCACGGGCATACAAACTGCCCAGTGGACGGGCCACTCGAGATGAGTTAAAGCTTGGCCGTCGGGAGATGCCGCCGGCTCGTTCAATCGCCGGGAGAATCGGCCGGGAGCTAGTCAGGTCGTGCTGTAATTTACTATCCTATGAATGTAATTCTATGCTGATCGTCATCGACAGTAGCCACTGACCGGCAGTGCACACCTGCTCGCCCGACTGCTGTGAGATGGGTGTGCCACTCAGCCCAATTGTTACGATCGCTCGTCTCTCGAGAGCGGCTGTCGTGTCCACTCGCGTGTCTTTCATACGTCGTGACCAACGGAGTGATTATGTATCTCGTCAATGTAGGGGTCGCTCGAACCGGGGTTGAGTCACACGGCCCACTTATAAGTGTACGTCGTGGATCGACTCCGGCTTAAACCGGTGATTACCATGGAATACGTCTATGCAGCCCTCATCTTACACGAAGCCGATCAGGAAATCACAGAAGAGAGCGTTACCGACGTGCTCGAGGCCGCGGGTGTCGATAGCGAAGAATCCCGCGTGAAGGCACTCGTCGCCGCACTCGAGGACGTCGATATCGAGGACGCAATTGCAGAGGCGGCAATCGGTGCGCCAGCACCTGCTGCACCCGCTGCAGAGGCGGACGAAGCGGAAGAGGAAGCAGAAGCCCCAGAGGAGGAAGCGGAAGAACCAGAAGAAGAGGAGGAAGAAGACGTGTCGGGCGAGGGGCTCGGAGAACTGTTCGGATAACCATCCTCTTTTGTTGCTGCCGAGATGTGAGGGCTGCTGTTCTCGAGCGCTGACTCGCGAAAGCATTTGACGATGCCAGTGGTACGTCGTGTGCCACGGTGTCGAACAGCCGTGGGTCTACTGGAGGAGAAACTCATGACAGCAATCGCCAGACTCGAGATCATTCCGATTCGAGAAGAACACATGTCGGATCAGATCGCTGCCGCAGTCAATGCGCTCGATCAGTTCGACATCTCGTACGAACTCACACCGATGGATACGATCATCGAAGCCGACGACGTGAGCGAGATCTTCGACGCTGCAGCGGCCGCACACGAAGCGATCGACGAGGACCGAACCATCACCTCGTTGGAAATCGACCATCAACCCGATCGCGAGCAGCATACGGCAGACAGAGTGGCAACGGTTGAACGCGAACTCGGCCGAACGCCACAAGGGTAGTCGCGAGCGATGGAAACCGACTCGGAAATCGTGATCGTCATCGACCGACCGCGTCTTTTCGACGGTTGTCCGTCCGCGACAGCCGCCAGCGTCGACACACGCTCACTCGGCCACTGACGATGGTCGAACGCCTAAGAAAAACGGAGCTCTTTCGCGGGATCTTCCGCAACGACCCACCAGTGGACGTCCTCCTTGGGATGGCGGCGCTCGACGTGTTCACGAAGCTGTTCGCCGGTGTCGAAGTCGTCGCCACAGAAATTACAGCGATGATGGTGGTGCTTCGGCGACATGCCGTGCGTACGACAGCAGCCCCTATGAATCAGGGGGGTCAGTGGGCCTGGGAATCGTCATCGAAACGAGCGCCCCAAAGCGTATTCACTGCTGGCCGTCCACAGGAGGACCATGGCATCTCGGATTCTGGTCGCGTTCGACGAATCACCGCAGGCGACCGCCGCATTACATTACGCACTGTCGACGTACACCGACGCCGAGATTCACGTCCTCCACGTGAGTGATCCACAGGAGTGGGTGAGTACCGACGGCATGGATGGCTTCTACTCAGAGACGGCCTATAGACAGTCACAGGAGTCCGCCGAACAGCTCCTCGAGAAAGCGACCGAGATCGCACAGGAGTACGACGCGGACCTGACGACTGACACGACGGTCGGAACGGCGGCGTCGTCGATCGTCCGATATGCAGAGGAACACGACATCGATCACATCGTCCTCGGGAGTCACGGCCGGCGTGGGCTGTCACGATTCTTGGTCGGGAGCGTCGCCGAACAGGTCGTCCGTCGGTCGCCGGGGTCCGTGACGATCATCCGCGAGCCACACCCGTCCGACGAGACGTAACCGCGATCACGTTCCGGTTTTCGGTCGTTCTCGTGCATGCCGCGTCATGCCCCGTGAATATTCAACAGCGAGAGATGCTGCACTAGCGTCACCGAAACGATCCGCTGGATGCCAGTATGGGAAAACTCACTGCAGGTAGATCTTCGGTTGGAGGAGCAATACCGTTTCAAGGGTTTAGTTGTGGTACCGTGCGCGTGCCATGAAAGCATTCGTCATGGAAGAAATCGGCGAAACCGGGTTCACAGACAAAGACGAGCCGGAACCAGGGCCGAGCGATGCGATCCTCCGGCCGACGAAAGGACTCGTCTGTACCTCCGACGTGCATACGGTCCACGGCGCGATCGGCGAGCGAGAAGCCCTCACGCTCGGCCACGAAATCGTCGGGGTCGTCGAGGAAGTCGGCACCGACGTCGACTCGTTCGAACCGGGAGACCGTGTTGCCGTTGGTGCGATCACCCCCGACTGGGGCTCCGACGCGGCACAGGACGACCATCCATCACAGTCGAACGGTGCCCTCGGCGGATGGAAGTTCGCAAACGTCAAAGACGGCACGTTCGCCGAGTACGTCCACGTCAACGAAGCCGACGCGAATATGGCCCACATTCCCGACGATGTCACCGACGAGGAAGCCGCCTACACCACCGATATGATGAGTACAGGGTTTATGGGTGCCGAACACGCCGACATCCCGATCGGCGGAACCGTTGCCGTGTTCGCTCAGGGTCCCGTCGGCCTTATGGCTACCAAAGGGGCTGCACTGCAGGGAGCCGGCCAGATCCTCGCAGTCGAATCAGTCCCCAAACGCCAGGAGCTCGCCGAGCGCTACGGCGCGACGGCGATCGTCGACTTCGAAGAACACGACCCCGTCGAACGGATTCACGAACTGACCGACGACAGAGGCGTCGACGCCGCCATTGAAGCGCTCGGTTCCTCGACGACGCTCGAGCAGTGTGTCGCGGCAACGAAACCCGGCGGAACCATCTCCAACGTCGGCTACCACGGCGAGGGCGAGTACGTAAACATCCCGCGGGAAGCGTGGGGTGTCGGGATGGCCGAAAAGGACATCGTGACCGGCCTCTGTCCCGGCGGTCGACTCCGATTGCGCCGGCTCTTGCGATTGCTCGAGGAAGACGTGGTCGATCCAACGCCGATGACGACTCACGAGTTCGCCTTCGACGAAATCGACGAGGCGTTCCGGCTGATGGAGACCAAAGAAGACGATATCATCAAACCCCTCATCGACTTCGAATAAGGCGGACGAGCGCCTGCTCGGCGTCACGAGGGTCGCAGACGGTGTCTCGTATCGATGCCGCCACACTCGTCACGAGCCGTCGTCCAGATATTGCATTGCCTCCGCATCCGGTACCTGACCGAACGTCCGGTAGAACTGTCCGACGGCGCTGAACCACGACGGCGTTTCGACGCAGACGACTTCATCGGCCTCGTCGTGGAGACTCTCGATCGGCTCCGGCGGCCCAACTGGCACTGCGAGCATTACGTACGCAGCACCGGCGTTGTTCACCCGGCGGAGACAGGCACGCGTCGTTGCCCCGGTCGCGACGCCGTCGTCGACGACGACCACTCGCTTTCCCTCGAGGTCGATCTCGTCTCGCCCGGCCCGATACTGCTTCGCTTTCTCCCGTGCAGCCGTCGCCACATGGTCTTGCTGTGTTTCGACGTACGCCTCATTGACCGAGAGTTGGTCGATCATCTCCTCGTTGCGCCAGACTGACCCATCGCTCGAGACCGCTCCGATCGCCAACTCGGGGTTGCCCGGAGCACCGATTTTCTTCGCAACGACGACATCGAGCGGGACGCCGAGTGCATCAGCAACGATTCGTCCGAGCGGCAGTCCCCCTCGCGGAATCGCGAGGACGACGTCAGCGTCGACGTCCCGTTCAGCGACCGCGGTCGCGAGTTGTTCGCCAGCGTCAACTCGATCGTCAAACATCGCTGTCACCGCTGCAGTGTGGCTCGAGTCGCTCGAAACGGGTTCGCTCACGGATCGGTCGACTAGTCCGAGACAAGCAGACAGGCCATTGGGTGATGGTATACTGCATCATTATCCGACGACCACCCAACGTACGCTCCGCAGTTACAAAATACGGAACCCAGTACCAGCCGTTTCGTAGCTCCACGAACAAATGTCAGAATAATAATTACTATAACAGCAGAGCACAATAGTTGTGTGGATAACACTCACGAATAATGCCGGTGACCGACAGTCAATATCGTCTTGTCAATCACCTCGAATCAAGTGGTTCGAGAGACTTCGTCTCTCGTCATTACGGAAGATCGAAGACTTTCCGAACAACCCCGAGGCGTATCAGTGGACGCCTGCTCTACCCGCACAGGGCGGAAGGCGTGTACTCGCCGATCGCGGTTTAGGGCCCTGGCTCGAGGGCCAGTCGACTGGTGGTCCGTCACCCACCAGACTTGAGCCAGTGCTGGACAAGACGCTACCCGATGTCCCGAGCGGCGTTATAATCGACGTGCAGTTTCTTCCCTCATTGCAGACACTCAAACACGTCACCATCACGAATGTCCTCGTTCGTCACCACCACGAGCGTTCTCGTGCGTGAAGCCACACCCGCCATGACCGCACCGCTGAGATGTGTACTGCGGTACAATATTGTAATCTGCATACAAGTACTATGATGACTGTTATTGACAGTCTTCTAGTAATTGTACCCACACAACGAGTTCCGATCGCTTCCACGACCGAGAGACACTGGTTGGTGATCAGCGAGTAATATTCATACATCCTGCGTGTCCTCGAGCCGGTTCCTAAATTGCGGTATCCGAAACTTCCATGAGTGTGGTTGTCATAAGTCACGGCATGACGACCGTAAACAGAACTGTTGAAGACGTGATGTCAACGCCGCTTGAGATCGTTTCGAAAGATGCAACGCTCACGGAAGCTGCAACAGTGATGCACGACAAGGAGATCAACGCGCTGGTCGTATCGACGGATCCACCCTCGATCATCACTAGCACTGATCTCGTTTCGTCGGCCGCTGAGGGCCACGATCCCACCACACAACAGGTGTCCGATGTAATGACGAAATCGGTCGAGACCGTTCCACCGGAGCTCTATCTCGAGGAAGTTGCTGCGATGATGACCAATTTCGGAATCAACCACCTTCCAGTCGTCGACGGTGACGATTACCTCGGAATGATTTCATCGACTGACATCACGTCCGAACTATCCTGACCGCTGCCAGCCCTAATGGACGAAGGGACGTCAGCATAATTCAAGGGAGAACTCCCAACCTCACGGAGCGAGTTTCGGCGAAGCGAGTGATACGGTCTGCTGTCCCGCTGTCCCGGTAGGACTGCAGGCGGGTCGCGGTCCTATCGGTAATGGCGTACAGGAGTCCGTCTGAGTAACTCGGAGAGGAAAATCACTTGCGAACGGCCGAGCGTCAACTCGTCGAATTGTCCTCCCGTACATCAATCTGGCCGTGCAAGGCTACTGACTGGTCTGTTAAGACGGTTCTGAGTAACTGAGAATCGAGACGAAGTTGATACTGGTTCTTCCGAACTACCTTCCTGTCGCGTTACCCCGGCGCGACAAACAGATCCAATCAGCCTCGACCCGACGTTGTCTCAGTTCGCCCGGCGGCCACCACCCTGCGCCCATCCGGGCGGCTTTTGATCCGGTTAACCACATTGAGTGGCAGCGACTCGATCTCGAGGACGCGGAAAATTCCTCAGCTTCGAACAGCAATACTGCTCGGCTGCACCCCATAGTCTCTGTCAAGAAAGGAGAAACGTGGACAGGAAATAAACGACCCCGCCCTACTCGCTCACAGCTACCGCCGTTCGCTCCTTGAGGACAGGGGCTTAGCGCCCTCGCTTTCAGCTAACAGCGATGTAGTGAAGCTACACGTTCTGGAAGAAACGGCCGTGGAAGCCGAAGGGTTCCGCGTGTGGGAGAATAGCCCGCGCTTGAACCTCGAGCGTCGCTGCATCAAAGATCATGAGTTCCGTCCGCTCACGTTGGGTGTTCAGCGCCGTCGCGAGCACGACGCCCTCGTCTTCGGTGTCGGCATCAGGATGCTGGACGGGAATTGGTTCTTCGATGTAGACCGACCGCTTCCACCACTCCTTGGCGGTGCCTGTCTTACAATCCACTTTGACGAGTCCGTTTGCCCCCGTGCGATCGGTCACTTGTCCGTACACATAGCGGTGGCGTCGGCCGACGACTGAGCGGGCGACGCGTGGCATCTCCATCGCGCCATCGTAGAGTCGTGTCCGGCTGATCATATTCGAGTCGGGGTTGATGCGGTACCGCATCAGGTGGGCATCGGGCACGTCTGGAAAGCCGTCGCCATCGAGTTCGGACAGCGACATGGTGTCGACGATGTCGCCGTTCGGGAACGCCACAAGATCGAGGACGATCGTCTCGCCGTCAACGTAGGCGTTGACATGGTGGAAGGTAAAGGCAGGCTCGAACGTCGGATCGGCCACAATGTCGCCAGTATTCCGATCGACCACGAGCACACGTGTGTCACGCTCTGGCTGCCAGTCAAGCATGTCGATCGCCCCCTCAGCAAACGGATTCAGTGCCTGGAACACCGACAGAACGAGCGGCGACTCCACGATGATGACATGGTTTGCGGTGACGCTGCAGTCGTGGATATACGCCGGCCCATTCGCGTCGATAGAGGCGATGACCTCACGCGTGCGACTCCCAACTGGGAGACGGTAGAGGTGGTACTGTGGCCGCCGACCGAACTGCGTAGCGAAGCCGACTAGTTCGTCCCGATGAGGGTCGTCGACGAAATGCGCGGTCGTGATGTGTTCGGGCAGGTCGTCGTGAAATCGAAAGCGCCCGCGTGTCTCGAGCGTCTCGGGATCGAAGGAGACCCGACGCGGGGCCTCGGTGAGTGCGACGTATTCGCCGTCGATGTGGGCGACGTGAACGTTCGCATTGTCGGTCGGATCCGGGACTCCCAGAGAAGAGATGATCTCGAGGAGACGACGCCAGCCACGCGTGTCAGTGCCGAACTGGCCGGTCAGCCGACCGTCCATCGCCTCCGCGTAGGCATCGGTGCGGAGGAACCGGTTCGAGTAGCGAAGCAAACCGTCATCGAACGCGTAGCGGCGGAGCATCGCGAGACCGTCGAACCAGTGATTGACGCGGCAATCGCCGACCTCAAAGCGGGCTGGACCGTTGCGAATCAGCGTCCCAGAGAGCCAGTCTGGGATGGAGCCCTCGACCGTCGGATGATGGTCGTGGACTTCGGTGGTCAGCGAGTGAAAGCCGGCACCAGATACTGTCACGGCTACGTATTCAGTCGAAACAGCAATCAATCTTCGTACGCGTCGATCCTGATCGCGTGATTTGTCTCACCCTCGAGCGGGTTCGTCCTGTTTCCTCGAGCTGTTATCGCTGTTGTGCGACCGATTGTTTAGCTCGCAGTTGTAGCCACTAGTTATCTCAATCACAATATGGTTGAGAGTGTAACAATTCACTATGGGCCCGCTGTGCCGACAGCAGTCACCCACAACCCACCAACGGCCGCGGCGAACGTCAGGAAGATCGCAATGGTGAAACTCCCAGTGAACTCGACACTTGCCGTTCCAAGCGGCGGCATGGCGAGGGCAGCAACGCCGATTGCGACGTTGAACGTGCCGACAATGGCCGTGTCTTTCTCGGGTGAATAAACGCCCATGAGAAGCGGGATATATAGCGTTGCGGAGCCACCCAGTCCGAGCCCGATCAAGCAAATCGCGATCATGACTATCGAAACTGAGGGAACAAACAACATGGCGATACCGGCAACTGCACAGACGAGTGACGCGAGAAACGCTCGTCGCGAGCCCATGACGTCGGCGAGATAGCCGCTGGCGATCCGCGAGATGATACTGACACCGCCGATCAACCCGAATGCGGTTGAGGCACCAGCCGCCGTCAGTCCGCGGGCGGCGAACAGATCAACGGCGTAGGCGGCAAGCAACTGGTACCACGCAAACGAAAGCGCGATCCCGACGAACAGCAACTGAAAGGTCCGTGTCCCAGCTAAGCGCGTGAGCCACTCGAGCAGTTCGACGGCAGTCGCAGTCGACTGTGCCGCCCAGTTCGGGCGGCGACAGACGAGCCCGGCGAGCAGGAAGGCGAGCGCAGTTGTCGACATGATCAGCAGAAAGCCACGCCGCACGCCGACTTCCGAGAGCGTACGCTGCCAGATCGGCGGGAGCACGAACAATCCGAGTCCGTTGCCGACGAAGAGCAGTCCCGTTGCGGCCCCTCGGCGATCCTCGAACCAGCGCGGAACGACGGAGGCGAGGAGAACGAACGCCGTTCCGAGTGCAAGTCCGAGAACGGCAAACACGACGAGCAGCCCACCGAGCGAATCCAGGAGATACAGCGCCGGTGCGACCACACCGGTTGCGAGCGAACACGCGAGCAGCACTGCTCGCGCCCCAAACCGTGCGCCGAACACGCCGATGAGCCCGGAGCCGATAAAGAACGTAAAGAGCATGATAGAGAACACACCGGACAACGCAACCGATGAGACGCCGAATGCATCGGTGAACGGTGCGCGGAAGATGCCGTACGAAAGCGGCGTCCCGAAGGTGAACACCATCGCCACGGAGCCGACGATTGCCACGATCCAACTACGGCGGCTGTCGGGCTGTTCAACACGATCAGTATGCACGACCCACTCTCACTGATAAGCGGTCGAAAGGGTTCTGATCTTGATTGGGAGACGCTGCGGTCGAACTGCGAACGAGCCACGCACTGGTATCACCGTTCCCCTCTCGCCCTCGCGTTGACGTATTCCGAGGGTCAATCTGCACGGCTTCAACGCCGTGTTCTGTGGCTTTGTATTCGACGTACGCAACCGACTGCTCACCCCGGGTTTTCGAGACTGAGATGATAGTACCACACCCAATTTTTGTGTGTCTATGCCGTCATCGAGTCCATGCTCGAGCGGATTCTCTTTCGCACCGACGGGAGTGACGGAGCAGCATTCGCGTTCGATCACGTACTCGATCTCGCAGTCCGCCACGACGCGACAGTCCACATTCTCACCGTCGCAGATACGACGGAGAACGGTATGCTACAGATCGGAGGCGACGACGTTACCGCTCTCGAGCAGGACAGAGACCAAATCGTTCGCGAGGCAGCCGAGCAAGCACACCAACGTGGCGTAGAGACCGTCACGAAAGTCCGTCAGGGAGAACCGTATCGAGAAATCATCGACGACGCCGAAAGGCACGGACTCGATCTCATCGTGATGCCAACGCACGGACGCCGAGGACTCGAACGGTTTCTGCTCGGCAGCACCAGCGAGCGGGTCGTCCGTCGGGCAGACGTCCCCGTGCTCACGATTCGGCCTGACGACGACGTCACGGCCACTCACCCATACGAAGACATCCTCGTTCCGACTGACGGAAGTGACTGTGCGAATCAAGCGCTCGCTATTGGCGTCGACATCGCAGACGGTGAGAAAGCAGCACTGCATCTCCTTTCTGTGATCGCTATCACGGCGTTGGGGACCGATGCCCGTCCAGATATCCAGATGGAGGCGCTGGAGGAAAGCGCCCATGAACTGCTGGACGAGGCGACGGCGTTCGCGGACGGCGCTGGAGGAAAGCGCCCATGAACTGCTGGACGAGGCGACGGCGTTCGCGGACGGCGCTGGCGTCGAACCAGCGTCGAAATCAGTCGAATACGGCCCCTCGATTCACCAGGCGATCCTCACGTACATTGAAGTCCACGACATCGACCTCGTCGTCGTCGGCACCCACGGTCGAACGGGCTTCAACCGATACGTACTGGGGAGCGTCACCGAATATCTCGTTCGCACGTCGCCGATTCCGGTACTGACGGTTCGAGCACCCGAAACAGACACGTGATGTGTTCACGACCTATACAGGGAACCAGCGGTGTGTTGGTGTGTTCCGAGAGTGGTCGCGTATTGCCTGCGCCGTATCGCGTAACTGTAGCACGCTACAGTTCAGAGTGACACGAGTTCAGCGATAGAGACGAGACTGTGACGTCCCTCAACGGAACCCTTTCGACAGCATGACTCACGATGATTCAGACACGCGTCGTTCGGAATCCTGGCACGCAACATCGACTGACGAACTCTTTTCGGCGTTAGCGACTGACGAGACGGGGCTTTCAGCCGATGAAGCAGCTCACAGACTGTCGGAGTACGACACGAACGATATCCACGACGCTGAACGAGAATCGGCTCTCGGCCTGCTCGTCTCGCAAGTCTGTATACACCGCTTTAGGGCCTCTTCCGAGTCGTTCCCCTCTCCCTTGTCGAGTGGGGATGGATAGCCGTTGGATTCTTCGTGTTCCTCCTTCTTAACGTGTTCATAGCTCGGCTAAACAACAGAATCTTTGAGTCACGGCCGTCGAAATGAGCGACGGATTTTGATAGACGAGACTCGAGCGGAATCAGCGGAAAGACACCTAGACAACGGAAATGGCAGTTGGCGTGGCAGTTTTCCGAAATTGTCCGGAGACACCCCTCTATCGATGTGTTCGTGGGAGATAATTACTTCCAACTCGAGTTGGGCTTCGAGAGAGGACAGTGAAAGGCATGGGCAATATAGTAGCCACTGAACGTCAGTGCACACCTGAGCGCACGAGGGCTGTGCGATCAGTGTGTACCCAGTTTTAGTTGTTACGATAGTTATAATTAACATGATTAGAGATTGTGATCGACATGATTAGAGACCATACGTGTGATCAACTGAGTAGTGACGGCGTTGTTCAGTGATAGTGTCGTCGCGTAAGACACGGGAGACGTTTCGAACCGTCCGGAAACACCCCTCTATCGATGTGTGTCTATAGCTGTGCCGAAAACGAACGAGGTCGTCACGACACAGACACCCCTCTATCGATGTGTTCGATATGAAGGTGACGGCGGGAGAAGAGCCTACGAACGGAAAAAAGAGTGCGATAGAGGAGCCGTTCTGGGAGGATTCGATAGAGAACAGCCTCGAGAAAGGGGTGTATAGTGAGTTTCAGCTTGTGGAAACTCAAGGGAACAAAAGAGCGATAGTCCGGAACACATCGAACACATCGATAGAGGGGTGTGTGAGTGTCTAGTCTAGAAACTAGAAGAAGAGAAGAGAAAAATGACTCGCTTAGAATTCTTGCGAGGATCTAATACGGTTTCTCCTTCGATATCTCGAGGTACCAGGCCTTACAGTTCATCTCCCTCGTCGGATACCCCCACCCCCCTCCGACACATCGAACACATCGATAGAGGGGTGTCTGTGTTGCTACCGTTTTGAGGTATAACACATCGTCGGTCGTCAGTCATAACTCGAGGCTATCCGCTCTCAGTTCTGGGGAACTGGTAGTGATACCTTCTCAATCGAAGAAATACACATCGATAGTGGTGGGGAACACTTTTGGTTCCACCCTGTATGGGTCATCGTATGGATGACTTCGAGGATCCCCGTGATGGGGCGGGGACATCGAAGGATGACACGACGGAGCAGGCTCTCTCCTCGTCTGACTCGACTGTATCCGAACAGCCCTCATCTCCGACTGACTCAGCGTCGGCCGGTGAATCGAAATCGATCGAGGACATGTTACTGGCGTTCGACCAACAGGACGGACTTATCCGTGACCGGTCGCTTCTCGATCCGAATCACATCGTCGAAGAGGATCGGATCGTTGGCCGCGACGAGCAACTCCAGGAGGTAACTAAAATGCTCCGCGTCGCGCTCGGCAATAACCGTCCTCCGAACCTCTTCCTCTACGGCCCCTCGGGAACCGGCAAATCCCTCATTACGAAAGCCGTCTGCAAGAATATCACCTCAATTTGCCAGACTCGAGACATTCGGTTCGGGACGATCGAAGTCAACTGCCAGGATCTCGACACCCTCGGTGTTGCGGTCTACGAACTGGCAAGTCGCGCTGCGGACGAAGCTGACGTCGACGTGGAGGTTCCGAAACACGGCGTCGCGACGAAAGAAAAATGGGACGAACTCTATCGGATCGTCAACGAGAACTTCGACTCTGCGGTTTTCGTCCTGGACGAACTCGACATGCTCGTCGGTCGTCGGGACAAACAGGAGCCGGCGTTTTCTCGACTGCTCTATCAACTCTCTCGAGCCGGCGCAAACAACGAACTCACGGCCCACATCTCAGTCGTTGCGATCTCCAACGATACGAAAATGATGGAGTCCGTGGGCAGTCGGGCCCTGAGTTCGTTTACCCCCGAAGACGTCCACTTCGACGATTACGATGCGAATCAGCTGCAATCGATTCTGCGTCGCCGGCAGGACGCGTTCTACGAGGACGTCCTCGACGACGATGTCATTCCACTGGCGGCAGCCTTTGCAGCCCAGACCCACGGCGATGCCCGCAAAGCGATCGACCTGATGCGCGTTGCCGGCGAACTCGCAGAACGCGAAGGTGACGAGCGCGTTCGGGAAGAACACGTTCGCGAAGCACAGGATAAAGTCGAGAAAAATCGGGTTCTCGAGGTCGTCCGCGGTATCAGTACCCAGAAGAAGCTGTGTCTCTACGCGACCGCGGCTGTCGCTGCTGAGGCGGACGACGAATCCGCTCGCAGCACGACCGGGTACCGTGTCTATCAGTTCCTCACTGACGCGATCGGTGCCGAGCAATACCATCAGGAGACATACGTCAATAAGATGAAGGAAATGACGACGTACTCGCTCGTCGACTTCGAACGTCGGAGCCACGGGCCGAGTTCGGGCATGTTCCTCGAGTTTCAGTTCGGTGAGCGTCCCGACACGATCCTCGAAACGATTCGTGAAGATTCGCGTCTCGATATGGTCTCTCCGGACGAAGTAACGAGCGTCGTCAAGGCACAGGCTCGAAACGAAAACTGAGTCGGTATCGCGACCCCCATCCTCGCACACACCTCTATCGATGTGTAATCTGGAAGAATAGCTGCTAAAACGTGGCATCTCGAGCGCGAATTTACGTTCTCGATTGCTCTTTCTAGCCACTCCGCTTCCTGTAGATATGCTATCGTGTTATTCAGGCGCTGTAATTTCGACCATCCTGCGAGACACACCTCTATCGAAGTGTTCCGTATCCAGTTCACCGATCGCTCGAGGTGTTCCGTTTGTCTTCTCCCAACAGTTCATTTTGTAAACTTGAGAGACAGTAGTGGGGCTTCAATCGTAAGGAACTCGTCAACCTGTTCAGCGGAGAGTTTCGCGGGGCGGCCGCCTGCGAAGCTCGGTCGAAATCCATTGACTCAACCTTCGTTCTAATAATGATGCTATTCAACCGAACCAGTCATCTCGATATCAGATTCGACTTGTTAAGTCATTACGGACCATAGTACGACTGACGATAACCACCATGGCAGAAGAATGGATCGAGGAAGCGTTAACGGACCTCCCGCCGAGTGCGAACCTCGTTTATAAGGTCCTCGAGTACAACGGACACCTGTCACAGAAGCAGCTCATCGAGGAGACCAGAATCTCGTCACGGACGCTGCACTACGCCATCAGCCAACTGGAAGACGTCGGACTCGTCACGTCCCAACCAGCACGCTATGACGCCAGACAGACCTGCTACACCCTCGTCAGGGACTCAGGGAACTCGATGTACTCGCGCGACGCGCTCGTCAATCCAGACTGGGTCCGCGAGCATCTCTCGTCGTTCCAGCAGGACGATACGTCCACACGACTTGTCTACGTAGAGACAGATGATGCTGCTGGCGCGTTTATTCCAGGATCGATCGTCTTGGACTTGGAGTCGGCCCTGCTCGATCCCAACCGCCAGCGCCTTCCCGATCGGATGGAACTCGAGGAGTTGCTCGGCAGTCGCGGCATGGCTGAAGACACGACTCTTATTCTTTACGACGATGTGGAGGGACGTCACGCCGCGTACGTGTATTGGATCCTCGCTTACTACGGCCATCGAAACCAGCGACTGCTCGACGGCGGGCTTGAGCACTGGATCGCCAACGGATATCCCACGACCGACGCTCCGGGGTCGGTTCCTGCGATTGAGTATACCGCCAGCGGCCCGTTCGATCACCTGCGGGCGTACCGCGACGACGTCGTCCGTGCGATCGCGCAGGATACCGTGTTGCTCGACGTCCGAACGGAATCCGAATACTGTGGCGAGGCCGACGATGGGAGCGATCTGTCGGCGTCGACGCCCAACCAGGGACACATTCCTGGGGCCATCAACATCCCGCTGGACCGACTGTTCGACGGCCACCGGTTCGCTTCCCGAAGCGCCGTTGAGGACGTCTTGGCCGCTGCCGGTGTCACCAGCGGCCGAAAGATAATCGTATACTGTGGCGTGGGAGCACGCTCGGCGCTCGCGTGGGTCGTCCTCTCGGAACTGCTGGGGTACCCCGAAGTGATGAACTACGACGGCTCCTGGACCGAGTGGGGGAGCCTCGTCGATGTCCCCGTGGAAACGGAGTGAGGGCTCCGTCCGGATCTCACTCGAGACGGCGTCTGCGAGTGCGTCTGACTACACTCTGATACGGTCTGCTGTCCCGGCCCGGCCGCAGGGCGGTCGCGGCCGGCCGGCACTGACTGACAGGAGTCCGTATAATTCACAATCGATCGTCCAATTTGCTCCGGCTCGAGACGTGTCCGCGTTCACAGCCGACGTTGGTGCCACCAGAAACGAACGTCGCTCCGAACTCGTCTCGAATCAAAACGTGCAATTATTGCAGCAGTCTTGCCACAGTCCGTGTCGGTTCCGGTAATTACTCCTATCGCTAGCTTTGTCACATTGGTTCACCTAGCCATAGAGTGGGAATGACACACATAGCAATTCTCGGCGCCGGAGCAGGTGGCGCGATGACTGCCAACATCCTGCATCGGAAACTCGGCCGAAACGAGGCGACGATCACTCTCGTTGATAAGAGTGTAGAACATTTCTATCAGCCGTCGTTTTATCTTGTCCCGTTTGGCTATCTGGAGCCAGACCAGTCGCGAAACATCCGCGACCTCGTCCACAGCGACGTCGAATTCGTCCACGACGCGGTAACGGGTGTCGACCCCAACGATCAGGTCGTGCACCTCGAGGAGGCCGACGAGGATCTAACCTACGACTACTTGGTGGTGGCTACTGGCCACCGGCTCGCCCCGGAGACGACCCCAGGGATGGTTGAGGCCTGGGAAGAAACTGACGTGGTGTATCCGTTCTATCACTACGAGGCAGCCCTCGAGATGCGCGAGGGAATCCAGGACTTCGACGGCGGCACCTTCGTCGTCACGATTCCGGACACACCGTTCAAGTGTCCGGGTGCGCCACTGAAGATGACGATGCTCGCCGAAGACTACGCTCGGCGACAGGGGTTCCGTGACGACGCCGAGTTCATTATGACCCGGAACGCTGACCACCACTTCGGCGTCCAGCCCTATCGGGACAAACTCTACGAGATCTGGGACGAACGCGACATCGAGTTCAAGGCCAACACGTCGGTCACCGAGATCGACCCTGACGCGCAGGTCATCCATACGGACAACGGCCAGATCGAGTACGACTTCTGCGCACCTGTCTCGCCACAGTACGGCCAGCACGCCATCACCGACAACTCGCCACTGACCGAGGGTGACGACGAACACGACGGCGAGTACGTCACGATCGACAAGCACACGCTTCAGCACGACGAGTACGAGAACGTCTTCGCGCTGGGTGACTGTGAGAACGCACCGCATTCCAAGACTGCAGCAGCCGCCCGCAAGGAGTCCCACGTCGTGGCAGAGAACGTCGTCCGCGCGATGAACGGCCAAGAACTCGAGCCGGGATACGACGGCTACGCGGCATGTCCCCTGCTAACTCAGAAAGGCAAGGCGATGGTGGCGGAGTTCGACTACGAGGAAAGCATTTCCGCACCCGTTGAGACTCGCTCCAATTGGATCCTGGACGTCAACGTTCTGCCATCGGTGTATTGGGACCTCTGGATGCGCGGCTACGACCCGCTCCCGGTGTAAACAATGAGCCAAACAGACGCAAGTGGCTCGGCCGAAGCGGCCCTCAGCGATGAAGAAGTGGCAGAACTCGTCGCGACACTCAACGAGAACGCCGACGAACTGCAAGAGTTGCTGGAGTTGCTAAGCGTGCTCCAGGAGACGGCCGCAGATCTCGCTCCCGAGATGCGGACGGCTGTCCGGGAGAACCGCGAGCCGCTCCGTGACATCCGGATGGCCTTCGAACGCGAGGAAACCGTCGTCCTCCTCCAGGAACTCGGCGAACACTCCGAGGACTTAACTGAACTGCTTGGCCTGCTGGATGCCGCCGAAGGGCTGGCGTCGGATCTGACGCCAGAACTCCGTCGCGCCGTCCGCGAGAACCGCGACGTCCTCCGGCGGCTCCGAATGGCCGTCGAGAGCGAGGACATCGTCGTCCTCGTCGAGCGACTTGGCGAGAACGCGGATACACTCGCCGAGACACTCGATCTGCTGGATGCGACGAAGGGGCTGGCCGAAGACCTCGTTCCGGAGCTTCAGGACGCCAGCGGCGACATGCGGCCGATGATCCGACAATCCCGCCTCGTCGCGGCCGGCGTAGTCGACGCGACGTCCGCCCATGACATCGAGCCGTACCAGCTTGGGCAGAATCTGGGGAACGTGATGTGGTTCACGCAGCAGGTCGGCGATCCCCAGGTCCTCAAGACGCTCGACGCCGGCCTGGGCGCATTTGCCGAGGAGGAGCCCAAAGAGATGGGTATCCTGGGGCTGCTCGGCGCGCTCCGAGATCGGAACGTCCGACGCGGCATCGGTCGAATCGTCGAGTTCCTCCGACGGGTCGGAGCGCGATGACGGCTCGTTGCGGGGAACGCCACGATGGCGAGGAGACACTGACGAACCGGTAACCGACAGAGAACCAACACTCACATCGACCCATGACAGACACGATCACGGCAGACGAGCTCAAGGAGAAAATCGACCGAGACGAAGACTTCGTCCTCTTCGACAACCGGAGCCCCGAGGACTACGAGAACTGGCACATCGCGGCGGCCGAGAACATGGATTACTCTGCCACAAACGAGGAACTCCGGGGCGATTTCGACGCGGTTCGAGACGAACTCGACAAGGACACCGAGATCATCACCATTTGTGCCGTCGGCAATGCCTCCCAGGCGTTCAGCGAGTGGCTCGAGGAACGGGATTACGAGAACGTCTCCTCGGTCGACGGCGGCATGGAGGCCTGGAGCCGCGTGTACGACATCGTCCCCATCGCGACGCGGGACGACAACATAGAGATCATCCAACTCCAGCGCCGCTCGAAGGGCTGTCTCGGCTATGTCGTTGGGTGTCGACGCACCGGCGAGGCGGCGATCATCGATCCGTCTCGACACACCCAGCAGTTCCTCGAGGCTGCCCGGGACCACGGCTTCGACGTGACGGCGATCTTCGAGACGCATATCCACGCCGACCACCTGATGACTGGCGGGAAGCGTCTGCGCGACGAACTGGATGTCCCGTACTATCTCGGGAGCGAGATCGAGACGCGGGACCCGCAGTTCGAGTACGACCCTGTTGATCCCAACGACACCGTCGACATCGGCGAGGTCACACTGAAGGGCGTCCACACGCCCGGACACACTACTGGCTCGACGAGCTGGCTGGTCGAAGATGAAGCGATCATGACCGGCGATACCTTGTTCGTTGAGTCTGTGGGCCGGACTGAACTCCAGTTCGAAGGTGGTGACGCCGAGGAGGCTTCGGCGGTGCTCTACGAGACACTGCAGAAGTTGATGGCCGAGCCAGACACCGTAACGGTCCTCCCGGGACACTTCAACGTCACCGACGCCGGCGAATACGTCGGCGTCACGCCCGGGATGCCGATGCAGTCTCCCGTCGGCCACATCCGGACCCGCAACGAAATGATCCAGATGGACAAAGAGGAGTACGTCCAGGCCGCGTTCGAGACCATCCCGGAAAAGCCCCCGAACTACGAGGAAATCATTGCGACGAACGAGGGCAAGCGCGAACTGGAGGGTGAGGAAGAGGCCGACGAACTCGAGCTGGGGCCGAACCGGTGTGCCGCCACCGAGGAGAGTGTCGTCGGCGACGACTGATACGGTCTGCTGTCCCGATTTACCGGTGGTCCGCAAGGCGGTCGCGGCCGGCCGGCACCGACTGACAGCAGACTGTATGAACACTTGTCGAGCAGTAATACTTGTATTAGCCGTTGAGCAGAACACGACGCTCCACGTCGGCTCGACGTCGTCGACGAGGAGACTAGCGATCGGTGATCGAGCACTTCTGCTCGAGGCAATCCGCATGGGTGGGGTGGAATTGCTCGATCAGAAGTATGGTATCAGATCGATCAGTGCGGAGAACTAATACTATTAGGTTAGAGTACGATGATGGGGGTAACTAAACTTGGACAACCAATATGTCACCTAACCGACTATCCACCACAAACCGTTCCAGTCAGGACACTGATCTCGGGTCTAAAAACGAGTGTGAAATCTGCGGATCAACAGACTCACTCTCGAAATATTCGTTTGAATCGTCGTCAGGTGACAGTTCAACAGTCGTTCTGTGTCCAAGCCATTATCAGGTTGCAGTTCTCCTCAGTGGGTCCTGTTTTCTAGACTCCGACACTTCGACCGATTATAGCCTCCAAGAAACGAAGAAAATCACGGTCCGCGTCCCACGAGCGTTGATCGAGGGTGCGGACTCTGTCGCTGAACAAGCGGGGCAGACGCGTAGCGAGTTTGTTCGTGATGGGATACAGATGGCAATGGAAATCCAAGACCAAGAGATGGAACAGGCATTTAATGACATCATCTCTCAAGCAGTCCAATCACAACCGGACAGCGAAACGGAGAGTGATGTCGAGTTTCTCAAAGAACGAATTCGAAAACTCGAGTCTCTACTCGAAGATAGTATTGGCAAAATTTAGTTCTCCGATGGTGTTCAAATAGTATCGGATCCGGTGACTATACCAGAGTTCGAAATTACCAGCGGACTGCCGTTCAGTAGGTTCGCAACTCCGTTACTGGTCGCGGGTGACGAACCACCAGTCGTAGTAATTGAGTTCGTCGTCGTCAGCAGCCTCGGCTTTGCGTGCTTCGGCGTCCGCTTCGGTGCCCGGCGGTGACAGGAGGACCTGGTCACCGAATTTGTCGTTGTTCGGCCAGTCAGCGGGAGCGGCGACACCGTCGTCGTCGCTCTTCTGGAGTGCACGCAGCGAGCGGAGGACTTCGTCGATGTTGCGACCGATCTCCATCGGGTAGGTCAGCCGCAGCCGAACCGTCCCCTCCGGATCGATAACGAAGACGGTGCGGACGGTTGCCGTTCCTGCACCGGGGTGGAGCATACCGAGTTGCTGAGCGACCGTTCCCTGATCGTCGGCGATGATCGGGAACTGAATGTCGACATCGAGGTTCTCGGCGATCCAATCCGTCCACTTGATGTGCGAGTGGACGCGGTCGACCGACAGCCCGAGCAGTTCAGCGTTCAATTCCTCGAACTCCTCGCGGCGCTGCTCGAAGGCGACGAACTCCGAGGTACAGACCGGCGTAAAGTCACCGGGGTGGCTAAACAGGACGAGCCACTTGTCCTCGTAGTCGCCGGGCAGCGAGCGCTCACCCATGCTCGTCTCGACGGTCAGGTCGGGAAACGTATCGCCAATGCCAGGTACGTCAGTCGTCGATTCGTCCATTTGAGCTGTGTGCTTCGTCATCTACAGTTTTTCTTTGGGTA
>Ga0207720_100186_pt1 | contig 57162 bp, 73 predicted proteins | sample A23P2SouthBayCA_2_FD_187751 | JGI IMG/M metagenome (GOLD analysis project Ga0207720, IMG submission 187751) | Aerobic enrichment media microbial communities from Eden Landing Ponds, California, USA - A23 E3 (2) (SPAdes) | ecosystem: Environmental > Aquatic > Marine > Unclassified | place... | reverse complement strand
GAGTACTTGGAGACGGACGACAGCTAGGGACTGTAGAAGCCGTCGCGGTGGCCGATCCGCCGAATAAAGAACACATCGTCGCCGTCGTCCCGCCTGCGCCAGTCGACAACGAGCCTGTACTGCCCGGCTTTGAGTTTGTAGTACGGGCTGTTGGTATACGGTTCGAGGAAGTAATCGGGCTCGTAGAACGGTTCCTGTGAATTCGCCCGAATCTTTTCGACCTTCGACCGGACTTGCTCTGTCGCTGTATTGTCTGCCTTCTCCAACCAATCGACGGCCTGCGACGAATACTCGAAAACGACCATCCGACGTGTCTACTCGTCCCCGAAGAGTTCGTCGTGCGAGACCGTTTCGCCACGCTCCAGTTCGCCCTCGGTCGCCTTGATGTCGGCCTTGACACTGTCCGACAACTCGGGAGCGACGAGTGCGGTCCAACCCACAGCAGACGCACCGAATTTCTTGCTTGCGGCTATGCCCACATCTTCCATCTCCCCTAACCGACGGCGAACTGTCTGGCTGCTGACTTCGATATCGAAGTGTTCGGCCAGCGCGTCGGTGATATCGGTGGCGGTCAGCATGGGTTCTTCCGGCGTGGTTTCGTAGTCGAACGCCTTCAATACGTCCTGCTCGGTCAGTTTGTCCGTGTACTTGCCAGAGTCGTTCCGAGTGCGGTTGCTCATAGGGTCTAGAAGCCAGTGGGGGCTGATAATGTTTTCCTCACCACATGGTCCGGAACACAACGCTTACCATGTGGTCCGGAAAACATGGCACGGAAGACCGGCCACTCGGGGCACTTGGAGTGTAGAAGTGCCCGCGTGTGTCCACCACGCGGGCTGGGCTTCCGTGGTGCGAAAACCCATGAGCAAATCTGCGACACCGACTAGTAAATCTATCGGCACGACCGGACCGAATCCGCAAGAACGTACCGCCCGCGAACTGCTCACCCAGAGCCGCCCGCTCTTCCTGGGCGTCGACGGCAAAGGCTCGGCCCACTACTGGGACTCGTACGAATTCTCTGTGGCCGTCGTTGCGACGGACGACCAAGCCGAGAAGGTCCCACTCGCCGAGACGTCGTATGAAACACTCGCAGGGTGGTGCGAGTACACGCAGGACGAACGCGGCTGGGCCGTCGGCCCCCACGTCGGCGGCAACATCGTCGACGATTTCGCTCGGAGGCTGAACGCATGAGCAAGACCGTTCGCTGTACGGTCGAGAACCGCCAGCGGGTCCGGCGGGCCGCTCTGGCACTGCGAGAGACCGCCCCGACCGCCGTGGTCGAGACAACGCCGCCGGTGCGCTCCGAGTACGACGCCTGGACGCTCGACGCCGTGCTTCGAGAGACCGACGGCGTTCCGCCCGAGGTGCTTTGGGAGCTGGCGCTGGCGGGGCTGACGCTCCAGCCGACGCCCACGCAGGCTGAGCATCAGCACGTCGTTGCGACGGCCTGAGCGCGACAGCGATACCTCTATCTTTTTGACGACTTGCATGCGTATCTAACATGGGTTGCGATGGTTTCCGAGACTACTCCTGACAGCTCGCGACCCCGCGCCGGGACCTGGTGAGGCAGGTCCCACGACGGCGCGAGTATGTATCTGTGGCTGATGGGTGACTGGTATATAAACCCCCCTTGGACTTCCGGGAGGTACAGAGCATCAGGAGATTAAGCGTGTTTGAGCGGTCTTGTCCTTGAGGTCCGAGATGGGTCCGCATTACAGCTTGGCCGTTTAAGCCGTTGTCAGGGCGATACTCTGGCTGGTGTATGAAAGGGGGTAATAAAGATAGCTTGTACTTCCGGGGGTGGTCGTTCACTAACCAACACTTGGTGGTGAGGCGGTCCAGTGTTGGTTAGTTAGAGAGGTGGTGTAGAACAGTTCAACAGGGTGCTGATTGCAGAACTATTGATGGCGAATTGGCTGGTCAGTAGGCGTGCGTATCGACCGTCGAAGTTTCTATCAATCTAGTACCGCTTCAGCCATGAATTGCTAGATTCGGGTCGCACAGCATCTCTTGGTTAATTCAAGTAAATCAGAGTTGAAGCCGCACTAGAGAGATATTCTGATACCTGTGCAAGATACAGCGCGCGTGTCGTTCAACTAGTCGGACAGATGACCGAAAATGTAATACCTAAAATAAGACAGCTAAAGCGGGGAGGAGATGCAATCGAACACTCAATTGAGATTGCTCCATATAAGGATGCTATGGATGAATATCAATCTAAGACGAATGACTTAACCGACATTCTCTTATATACATTACGCAGCATCAAAAATACCGAAAATAATGAGAATTAGGTATAGTCACCCTAATGGTCAAGTACTTCCCGTGCTAGATCTTTGTATACGTAATTAATCGTACTAACACTTACGTTTGAAGCTTCAGCTACCTCTTCCTGAGTTCTTTTATTATTAACAAGTAATGCTGATAAGTATACAGCTCCGCCTGCTAAACTTGTTGGAGCTTTACCACTCATAACTTCGTCATCAAGATCATTTAGTATTTTTTTTGCCTTATACTCACACTCATCAGAAACATTTAATTCACTTGTAATATTCGGAATCAGTTCTGTTGGATCAATTGGACCCAGTTTAATGTTCAAGCAGATGCTCTGCTCTGAGTATACCCTATTTATCATAGCTTCCTTTGAGATACCTGCTTGCGTGTCCACAGCAAATTTACTAATTTCCTGAGGAGTTGGCAGTTCGTTTTCAATTCTGCATGCAGTATATACAGATGCAGCGGCGACCATTCCAATTGTACGATTCTCTATAAACTTCTCATCAAGTGATCTATTATAAATAACATATGCCAGTTGTGATGTGGTGTTATCAATTCCAAGTTCCTCACAGATCCTACTAATCTCCCATTCTGCCAGTTTTATTGATTGCTCTCCGTGTTCTTTCGTTCGGATCTTCTTTTTTAACAATTCATCCACACTGGAAGGATCTTTTTCAGCCATTTTTTGTGTTATTGATTTTCCCTGATTTTCTTTTTAACAAAATTAGGATTGTGCCTACAGAGATCGCGGAGAACATGTCAATAATCCTCTTAATTAGATACGTTCCTCCGATAATTCCCAAGCTGTAGGCGCATAACATAACAAGCATTACGCTGATTGTCGAAAGGTAAAATGCCAGACTTATAACGGGGGGTGCGTCCCAACTTCTATTCGGATCCCGCTTAAGCAGATCCCTCGTGCTGTGAGAACCCGCGACTCACAGCACGGGAAGAATTAATCAGGCTGGTCTCTCTGACCAAGCGGGTCATTGTGTCTAGCTATAGTGTACTCAGATATAAAAATCATTGGCACGACAGCACATGCCAATACACTATATGTATATATTGTATGCCATTCAAACGGCTAAAATCGTGTTCGTAGGATTGATACATGTATTTGTCTGTGCTACGGATGGTTCCGACGTGGTGCGTTCACGCTCTGTATCTCGTACGGCGTTCCTGACAGGTTTCGGGTAAGTCGGCGGGCTGACTGGTATGTGAATTCCCTGTACTGACCGGATTACCACAAGCGGTCGCCTCGGCGCTCGCAGTTTCTCGACGCCGTGCTGCGGGAGACCGACGGCGTTCCACCCGAGGCACTTCGAGAACTGGCACTGGCTGGGCTGACGGTGCAGCCACGCCCTTGCAGGCCGAGCAACAACACATCGTAGCGACGGACTGGGCGAGCTAGCATCGAAAGAGGCGACAATGGACTATCTTTGATCATCAGAATCTACACGTTCGCTATCTGTGTCGTACTTTTTTCCGAGGATATAGTAGGTAATTCCTGTCATTATCGCCCCTGAGCTGAGACCTCCGATTATAGTGAGGAATCTGTTTGGCGAGATGATTAGAATCCCGACGGCTGTGGAAAACGAAATAAGGCCAACTATGAGGAAATTGTAGGTATACCGGAGTTTATCGGCTTTCACAGACAGGACGCGGTTGTTTTTCTCGATGTTCTTTGCCAAGTTCTTCGATACGATGCCAGGGTATGCCTCAGGGCTGACATCCCCCTCGGTCAACCCATCTGTAAGATGGGTCCCTGGGCCGTATCCGACCTCTACATTGAGGATACTGACCGCAGCGAATACCAACGAGACAAGCAACGAAATCACGCCGAGAGCGAAGAACATCAATACGGCTGGCGAAAACGTTACTGCTGGATTCTCGCCTTGAGCGATAAGCGAGAGTCCGGTTAGAAGGACCCCGAGTATAATCCCGATGAGGCGAGCAGCTCGCCACGCGTTCGTATCGACGTTAGAAAGCGCACTCAGCTGGCTTTCAACCATTCGGTCGTACTTTTCTGACAAGTGCAGGTGCGGATTCTGTTCGTCGTCCTCGGAAGAATCATCCTTCGACATAGCCGTTCAGAATTCCCCGATCGTGGGTTGTGTATAATCTTCTGAATCTGTGGCACCCACCGACTCGGTGGGCTCGGTCAGTTTATCCAGATCGCCCCGCTCAAGCTCGACTTCGTTTTCGCAGTGCCAGCCCGCGAACAACATTGCTAGGTCAGAAAATTCGCCACCACGGACAACGACATCTTTGTACTCTCGCCGCTTTTCACTAAGATTGCGGAACTGGATTCGGTACCGGGTGTCTGTGAGCTTCTCAGCCGTCTCAACGACACAGAGGTAGTCCAGTGTATCATTGACCCAGGCTGAATTGACTGAGCCGTTGGGAATGTAGGAGTCGTTGAGTTTGTCTGCCAGGGAGTCCGCCTCAATTTCGAAGGTGAGTGTCTGGTCTGGATCTTCACGCCGCCATTCGATTTGCTGACTATCGTTGAGCTGATCGTAGAACACTCGATCCCACATGTGGCAGGCAAGATAGAGACTTGGTGGCTGTTTATTGCAGAGTACGCCGGTTGCTTTGTGCCGATCAAAGTCCGATATCGAGATCTGGATACTAGCTAACTCTCCATCTGTAGACACACGAGGACTCATCCTGGCGTGGGTGGGCAGTGACTTGTCCCGGAAATTCTCTCCAACCAGCGACATCCGCTCAAATTTGTATTTCGGTGTCGTGTCCTGGTCGATGAGACTGAACTCCAGTGGGATGACATTGGGCGTCTGGAGGACCCCGTCTTCAAAAGAATCCAGATGGACACGTGCAGCCTGGGCCTGTTCGCTGGCGATGAGCAGGCAGACATCGACGGTCTCCGGAGAGATGCCGTCGTACGCAACATCGCCCGTGTCAACGGCAGTGAGTGGGGCTAACCGGTCCCGAAAATCCTGAGCATCACTGTCGAGCTCTTGGATCACATCAGCGACGATGCCGTACTCTGATGTGAGCGACGCAGTGAACGTTGGCGCTCGTTCGGCGCCAGTGTCAGTCGTGATGGGATCGGGAAACCACTGAAAATCAAACGCGCTGGCAACGCTGATATCGCTGAGAAACTGTTCCCAAGCGGCTACGATATCAACAACTTCGTCGTAGGCACGAAACTCTGCGAAGGCCTCCTCAACACAGCGCTCGTACTGGTTTTGTCCACTCACGCCGGTCACCCTTTGACAAAGTACTCCTCTGGGTCCTTACTGCGATTTTGCCCTTCAATGACTTCCCCCTCAAGGAACCCTTGGTTGATTCGATCGCAGATCCGAGACAGAGACTTTCGTGACGCATTGAAGCCAGGAACGATACTCACACGGCGGTCCGAGGTGAGAAACACGTCCGCGTTCGTACCGTCCTCATAATCTAGAATCGATGCGTGCATATACGGATTCTTGTGATAGACCGTAATCGAAGACCGCTTGAGCCCCTCTAAGGCGTTTATAAGCCGGATGTTTTCCTCACGCCCTTTGATCGCTCCTTCGTCATAGGTAATTTCGATCGTCTCAGCCTCTCGGGTACCATATTCACGGGCCTTGTCGTTGAATAACTCCCCCTTCTTAGAGAGGAGTGTAGCCAAACTTGGGAGGATCTTTTTGAAATAGATGCTCTGGTTACCACTCACGTAGCGAGAGGCCCCTTTTCGGGAGAGCTGGCCACTGAACTTGTGTCTGGACTGCCGGAGTTCGAACTCGATCTTGTCGACGTAGGAGTTCTGCTGGCTGACTTCTTCGAGATTAAACAGCTCGAAATACCGGCTGTTATCGAAGTATTTGACCTCAGTGTCACCAACAGGTGACTTGGTGACCCCTTTGGTCACATAGAGATTCCCGTTGATGTCGTCACTCAGCTTGTTCAGGAGCTGCTGGAGTTCATCAGTCGAAAGGAACGAGGTTGAGACGGACGGCGGGAGTCCTTGGATGTATCGTTGGACAGCTTGGTTGAAGAACTCACGGTCAGAGACGGCAAACGCAGTGTATGCGTCCGTGTCTTCGTTACTGAAAACATAGACCGTACCAGAGAGGAATTTGTAACCGTCCTCATTGTAGTCTTCACCGGACCCCTGGATCCGCCGTGTAAGACTAAGTTTTAAGAATTCTCCCCGATCGTCGATATCAACAGAGAATCCGGTCGGACTGTTACTGGCGAAAACCGCTTTTGGCTTCTCTTCAGCGATGAACGTAAGCGACCGGACCGGGTTATCCTCCTGCTCGATTGCCTCATTGGCCCAGGCAAACAGCGTATCCAAGGAGTCGAGGTCGGTGAATTGGTACAGGTTGGTATCTTCCACGGTCAGTTCCTCATATGAGTCGGTGTAGTTTGCGAGTTAGCTGGCTCGTATTAGTTTTTTGCCTTTCAGGTGCATATAATGTGTCCCTGCGTATCAAATTGGGGAGAGCGTAGTGAAAGTGTTATCTAGTCACATAGTACCACCATATTCTCCTTGAGTAGTCAATTTCAGTTCTGGGCAGGCTTCGGTATGCCTGGTGGCTGGAAGCACGGATAAAAACAGGACCGATACTGACTCTATGGTATTCAACAAGTACCCCCTTGCGTGCCTGTCGCTGGTGATTGTTTAGGCGGCTTGGCGTCGAATCCTCTGGGAATTCCCGCTGGCAGATCCGATGCTCTGGCGACTTCTTTCCAGATTGTACACCAGCACGTCGTCGCGACGGCCCGACCGAACCGAACAACCTGCTTTTATTATCAGGGCATCCGGACTGCCGCGCGGGCAATCGGTCGTTATCATCACTCTCCAACACCACGGCGACCGATTCCCGCTGTTTCACCCCCCATTCCGTCTTTGCTGGCCGAACGCTTATGCCACTCATACAGCAACTAGAGATATGGCCAGTTCGACGCGCGATGGAGATGCCCATGAGGACGAAATTCGGATGTGGCGCGAGGGAGACTCGTGGGTAATCACGGATGTCGAAACCGGCGTCACCACACAGGGCGAGACTCGTCAGGAAGCTCTGGACATGCTCGACGACGCGGTTGCGGGCTACAAGGGCGAGCGCGGTCACGAACCTACTGATGAGGAGCTCCGAGAGCTGGGGGTTGACCCCGAAGATAACACGACTGGAGATGGCGAACTGCCCGAGTTCATGCAGTAAATGGCTCGGGGTACGTTTTCTGGCAAAGATGTCGTGAAGGTCCTGATAAATGTCGGTGGTTTCGAGTGGCGTCGGACGACCGGTGACCACGCCCAACTCTACTACCAGCACCCGAGCAACGAGAGCGACCGACGGCATGTCACCGTCCCGCTGCACGACGAACTCAAAACGGGAACACTCCGGAGCATCGCCGACGACGCTGGTGCGCACGACTTCGAGGCGTTCTGTGAGTGGATCGACCGCAATTCATAGGCGAGCCACGTCGTCGATGCCAGCCGCCAGTACCTGGAGACGGCTGACTGACGGTTCACTTTTTCGAACGCAGAAACAACCTCTCTGGAAAGTACACCTCGCCCTGATTACCACTCGTCTTCGGGGACCGTCTCCAGGTCGTCAAGGTCAGGGAAGTCGTGTTCATCGGCTTCGAATTCGGACACAGGCCTGCCCGTCATCTCCGCCAAGACTTCAGAGACGGACTCAGTCCGGTGGTCAGGTTCGTTAGGTTCTGTTTTTGTCATATTCGGTCCCATACCCGTTTACGTACATACTTACTTGGTTACCTACCGACACAAAGTATTGACGGGCATTATCCACCCCATTTTTAACCTCTAAGTAGGTCGTACGCGTCGTTTTCAGATTCACAGACAACTCGTACGTCCAGTGGCCCGAGGGCCACTGGACAAGCAAAGGTGGTTAGCTACCTTGCAGACGGTGCGATTTCCAGATCCGAAGCAACAGCGCGGTCGCAGACTCGGTATTCTCTGTGCCGATTTGCTCCGAGGACCTCGATCAGGTCGTACGCTTCCAACTTCGAGAGCTTGTTCCGTCGAGCTCGTTCGCCGATCGGCGTCCGCTCGGTACTTCGATACAGAGACTCGGAGGTTCTCTCATAAGCCTGATGCAGTTCCGAGGAGGTCAGGGGACCGTGTCGCCGTACGAGTTCGTAGACCACGTGATGATGGAACGGCAGCGATGCGAGATGTTCCTCGCGGAGTCGCTGGTCTGCCCGGTCCAGCGAATCATCGATATCCTCGCTACGAACCTGGCGATGGCGACGGTCGTGTGCCAACTCGGCGGCGGCCCGCAGCGCGAAGATTGCTCGCCGGGCCTTCCCTGCAGTCATGTCGGCAAGTGTCCGCAACTGGTCCTCGTCGATCACGCCGGGCTGAAGGCCGACCTGCCGTCGTTCCTCAAGGATGTCCGCGAGTTCATCGACGCCGTAGGTCCCTAGTTCAACGATGTTGCCGACGAACCGATGCCGAATCGAGTCGTCGGCGTGCGAGAGCCAGCCGTCATCATCGTGGCAGACGACGACCATTGAGAGTCCGTCGACATCGGCAATCCGACCCAGTGCATCAGTGAATGGGAGATCATCGGCCTCGTCGAGGACCACAATGGTCGGCTCGTCGACGCGCTCCTGGAGCTCAAGACAGAGATCTTCGCGAGGCATTGTCGAGTGCGGATCGGGTCCCGGGAGATCTTCGAGGACGGCACGGACAATACCGGCCGTCGACTTTCCCAGACAACCGATACGTGCGTGTTGTACGGCGGTACGCTGTGTGAGGTGATTGAGTGCGTACCGAGCAAGAATCGTTTTGCCGACCCCCTGAGGCCCGTGAATCAGAACATCATCTGCCTGCTGACCGCGAAGTGCCGGCTCAAACGCATTCGTCACGAAGTCCATCTCGGCTTCGCGATGGCGGAGACGACGAGGAAAATACGTGTCGTCAAAAACCTGCGTTTTTGTTATCATTCTGTTTTGGCTGAGGATATACGACTATTTAAATGGACCTTGTATTTCCGGGAGATGCCCTACTCAGTGGACCAGACTACAAGCGGAGTATCGATAGTATAATTCCCGGAATACAATCCGATATATGCGCTATCGGCCGTTACGGAGTTATCTACCTCATAAGCGATCCATCCCGATGGCTCTTCATTTTTCCCTGTCCGTTGGCTATTATATTGGTTGCCTTGAACATCTCCACGGATACGAGTGTCTGCAGCTAATCCGGGTCTGTATGTATTGTCTTCACCAATGGCACGAAATTCGTGCTGCGCCGGATAACTCTCGTTACCGTCCTCAACAGCGATTTCCGCATAGAGCCACTTGTCCTCCGTATAAGCCTCGCGTTCAGAATACTCTCCAGAGTAGCTGTTATACACCTGTAAATTACTCCCTGTCTTGATTTGGTCAACGGAAATTGTCGCGCCGCTATCTGGGACAGTAAATGAATCCCCGATAGATAGCTGAACCGGCATAACGGTTGTACTCACGGTCTGAGACGGCCCATCAGGATAGAGGTCTACGTGGAATTCAGATTCCGAAGTGGTCAGTGGGATTTGATATTGTCGTGTGAGTGTGGCGCTATCGCCACTTGGCACTTCGAGTTTTATTTTCTCCGCTTCATCGAAGTCCATCGTGGAAGCACTGAGGAGTGCCCGAAAAGTCCCATCAGTTTGTCCAGTGTTCGACACTGTTAGAGAGACTTCAAATTCACTACCACGCTCGGTCTGAGGTTGCACTTCGAAGTTTTCTATTTCAAATTCCGGAGCACCAGTGAGTTGTTGGAGTTGGGTTTCACCAAACGACCAGGTGACACGTCTCTCAGGTGCATCAGAAGATAAACCAGAATTCTCCCAGGCAACACTAAGTGAATTTGACGTCGAGAGTACTTCTGCACGAAGCCATCCAGATGCTACCTCACCTGATGAGATATCACTCGGATATTCAGCAACGGGCAGCGATGGGTCAGCAACTCCAGAAGTCTCTGTTTGATACTCTGTCGCTCCGTCAACGATGTCAAGCATATCTGGAGCAGATATCGTAGCGTCGCCCGTATTGTCGAATTGCATCTCCACAAATACGAATATATCATCATCCTCAGCAGACACTAACTCGTCATATCTATCAAAGTAATTCGGGGCTGTGACCACGGTTTCCGGCTTGATTTCTAGTCCATCTGCAGTGGTGAATGTGTCATCGAATTCGAGTTCGATGGGCTGGACTGTAACCGTATGTGAAGCCCCATGTTCGGTTAATCGAAATTCCAACTCTGTCGCCCGGTCAAATTGCATCGGACCTATTTCCGACGTTTTCGTCTCTGAAACCGCGATATTTTTGATTTCCGCAGTTCTATCGACCGAGAATATGCTTTGACCAACAGTCAGCGTCGACGAGAATGATCCCTCCCGTCCACCCGTGTTCTTAGCAGTGAGTTCAAGTGAGAACTCCTCGCCGACATCTACCTGTTCTGGACCAGTGATTTCAACATTCTCAAAATATGGCGGTCCGCTTCGAACCGCTGCTTTGAGAGAATTACAGCCAGCCAATGCAGCTGTCCCCGCCGCTGCGAGGAACTTCCGTCTATACATGGTACGTAAGTGATAATCGATATCAAAATAGGTTTCGACACTTCTGCCGAACGGGATTAGAGGGTCTGAGAGTCTATATCAGCTAATTTCTGGGCACGCTCCTTTCCCACGTCGTCGATTGCTTTGAGGTCCTCAACATCGGCAGCGACGAATTCCCCGACCGTGTCGAACTCGCGAGCCACCTTGCGGGATATTTCGTTGCCGATCCCATGCTCGTCGTCGGCGAGGTCTCGAATCGTGCGCGCCCGATCGTCGACGAGGATTTCGAGTCGTTCCTCGAGTTCGTCCTCGTCGATGTCGCCGTCCAGGTACAGCTGGTGGACCTCATCGACGGCCGTTTGCTCCGGGTCGTTCTGCCACCAGTCTTCGACGCGCTCAGCGACGCTTTGGTAGGCGTTCCCGACGATGAAGATGAGCGCAGCGAAAATCATCAGAACCGCTCCGACATCAGTCATGTGCCTCACCTCGCCCTTCCCACGCGCCCATTCCAAGAGCCGCCAACGCCGCAATGAGGGTTCCAACCGGGTAGTCCACGATCATCCACAACTCGATACATCGCCCGAAGCGGTCGGCTACGCAGCCGTACATGGCGTATCGGGCACCAGCGAGCAGGAGGAGTCCGACGGCCAGCAGAACGAGGGCCTTCACCCAGTCAAGCGCCGGCATCAGTCAGCAACCTCCTGCGAGACAGACGCAGTGGCAGACTCGTCTGATTGTACCCACCGGATAATTGCGTCGAGAAACTGACCGCCGTCCGAATTCGAGTACGGGGCCCAATTAATCATGCCACCGATGGCGGCCAGACTGTGGAGCATCGCGATTGCCATTGCCATTTCAGCCGGTGAACCGAATAGTGAGACGCTGATATCCGGGTAGGCAAGTCTGAACGCCATCGCCGGAGCGGCTGAGATGAGGACTAATAGCTGGCCCGCTGCACAGCATCGCATATCCGCGATCGGGTTCTCGATATTCCCAATTCGACATACGCCAAACGACGCTATCGGCCCGAGAAGGTAGATGTCATTTCGAAGGATCTGCTGGCCGTCAACGACTCCTGAGATTGCATGGCCCAGCTCGTGCAACCAGACATGGACGGTCAGCAGTATCGCGATGATTCCAACCCAGGCCCCGACCTGGAGAAATTGCAGTGAGGAATCAGACCCGGACGCTCCACCGGCCGACCCACTGGCGCCTGCAGACAGCGCTGACAGCACATCTCCGCCGAAAGTAATGGCCCACAAGATGATGCCGGCCCACATGAGCAGCATCAACAGGATGCCGGCGTTGAACAGCCATCGCCACAGCTCTCGTCTCCCCTCAACGATTCTCTCTGCGGCGCATTGGACTCGCCACATCGAAATCCGGACATGGATTCCTTCGAAGCGAATCCAATCAGGCAAATAATACTCAACCACCTCAACGAACCCAGAGACAAACAGTTCCAGATATCCCTGCGCATCAGGGTCAACTATGGAGACGGTGTCATCAGTCGCTGCCCCGCAGTTCCAGCAGAATCCATCGATGTTACCGACGACAGCAGCACACTCAGAACAAGACTGGTCCGGAGATGCTGTCCACAGTAGTACTGCGACAAAACCCCCGAGTACGGTGACCCAATACTGGTCCGAGAGCAGATACGGCAGGACAATTGAGAAGGCCAGAATGGAGACTGCAAGAGTTCTCGTTTGCGGCCACAGGACTGCGAATATACGGTCTGTGATACCTGTGAGTTCGGTATCAGTCGGGTGTTTCTCGAAGTCGCAGTCGCCACAGCTCAGTACCGCATGGTTTGGATCAACCAGATACAGGTCCTCGTCGCAGCGAGGGCACTGTTCATCGACCTGCTCATGTCGCTCCGGAATCACGGTTTCTGTCATGCAATAAGCCTCCCGTCAGGAGTTTCGTCAATCGTCTCGGCTGTCAGCATCTCTTCGACAAGCTGTTCGGCCTCGTCGTGATCTACGTCGTCGGCCTCCTCGACGACAGCGTCGACGACGGCCTCCCGGTCCGCGCCGTAGCCAGCGCCGTCGAACTTCAGTTCTTCGACGACTTCGGTCACGACCGCGGTCGGGGCATCAGAGGTGACGACCAGCTGACCGTCGTCGTCGGTCTCGACCTCAACGTCTGGACCGGGATCGAGACCCAGTTCGCGGAACGACCGGCTCTTCAGCCGCGTTGCTCGCTCGGCGTCGACCATCTCGATGGTTTCGGAATGGCGGGCCTTCGCCGACGCTTCGGCCAGCCTGATGAGGTCCAGTAGCGACCGCGGCGTGACCGGGATAGTGCGGTCTTCCTCGTCCTCGCGAGCGACCAGGCGCGTCTTCACGGCCACGTACCACTCGCGTAGCGCGTCTTTGACCGCGTCATCCGCGAACGTGGGCGTGAGTTCGCGGCACGCCTGCAGGTACGCCCGCAGCGCCTCGATGGGGAGCTCGCCGTCGACGTCCTCGCGAAGCTCGTCGGGGACGTCGTCGCCCAGTTCTTGCCTCGTGGCAACGTCCCGGCCGTCGATGATGTGACCCGCGAGGTCGTCGATTTCCTCGCGGTCCGTGCGCTCGCGCAGGACCCATATCAGGTCGAACCGGTCCAGCAGCGGCGAGATGATATTCGTCTGCTGAATCGGGCTTTCATCGGTTCGGAAGTGGCCGTCCTCCGGATTCGCGGCCATGAGCATGGCTGTCTCGGCATTCAGGACCGCGCGCTCGCCCGCCTTCTCGACGGTCACCTTCCCCGACTCCATCGCCTCGAGGACGGCGTTCTGTTCGGCACTCCCCGCGCTGTCGAGTTCGTCGACGAACACGGCGCCGCCGGAACACTTTGGAATCGCCCCAGCGGTGACGGTCAGGTCGCGGTCATCGAATCCGTCTTTCGTCATCGCTGCGGTCAGGCCTGCGGCCGACGTGCCCTCGTTGCCGGAGGTCTTCTGGGCCCGCGGACTCAGCGCCGTCAGCGCCTCGCCGAAGTCCGTCTTGCCAGTGCCGGGGTCGCCCAGCTGTAGCTGATGGATTAGGCCGCGGTGGTTGGTACCCTCGTCATCGGGCGAGTTGCCACGAACCAACTGCAAGATGAGACTCTCTTTGATGTGCTCGTCGCCGTAGTGCATCGGCGCAATCGAGTCGATGAGCGTCGGCATCGGATCGTGGGTGGCGGCGAGGTCCTCAATGACATCACGATGGGCAGCGCGGTCGGCCTCCTGTTTGGCCGACTCTTCGACGATGACCTCCTCGACATCGAGGATCTTCTGGCCGACCGTTGACCCATCAGGATGGACTGCCTTGTACTCAGCGACGAGTGTGACGACCTCGCCGGACTCGACGCCGCGGCGGGCGAGTTGTTCGGTGAGATGGGCGTCGATGGTCTCTGTTCCTTCTTCGACGCGCTCGGGGACGGGCTGGAGTCGGAGCGCCTGGTAGTCGACGTAGAGACACTGTTCGTTGACCAATCTGAACGGACCACGTTTCTCACAGCCCTCGCAGATCGTTGGCTGGCGAATCGCACCGAAGCCCTGTGGAATGCGATGTAGGGTTCCGCAGCGGTGGCACTCGAAGGCTGCCTCCTCAAGTTTCGGGTCGACCGAGGAGCGCTGTCGAATCTGGCCGCGGACAGCGATGGTCTGGCTGACGGTCCGAGCGTAGTGTTCGCCGACGTGGTAGACGTCGACGTCATCGACGATCGGGAGTGACTCAGCATCGACGCTCATGCCATCACCTCTTTGAGAGAATCCACAGTCACGTCGACGCCAGCACTGAGGATGTCGATGGTCGCCTGGATGTCGACGCCCGGAATGATGCCTGTCCAGAGTAACGTCCCGAACAGCGCTGCCGAGAACAGCACTGAGACGAGTGCGTGCCGTGCCGCCGACCGGCCAACCGTCGTGACGAGTGCGACGATGGCTTTCAGCTTGAAGCCCCACCACAGCCAGAGCCCGGTCGTCATCAGCGTCCCGACACCAACGCCGAGTCCAGTCAGTCCGAAGTTTTCAACGACGAACTGCAGTAGGCCACGAAGCACATCGACTGGTGTAATCAGCACTGGCCGACACCTCCGACTCGTCGAAACCTCTCAGATTTGCGAGTGTTGTTCGCGACCAGCCAGCGGCGCACGCTCGCGTCGCATAATGCGCCTGCCCATACGGGGGGGTACTCATGTCTTGTCTGGAATTCCGCGCGCGCGTAAAATCTCGCCGATCGCCGCGAAATCCGTGCGGGGACCGGTTTCCGGCAGTCCGACCCCCTGGGTTCGTCTCCGAAAAATGAAACATCATAGCCGAGGCTCTGTGGCGCCGAGGAAGATCGTCGACGACTGGACTGGGTGGTCGGCCCGATCATGCCGACGCACCCCCCGGGACTGTAGCTCGCTCCGAGTCAGTCTCGGAGAGGTAGACTTTCAGATCGCCGTGGATCGGCTTCGAGATCTCCGGCCACGTGATCGGCGGCCAAGTGAACGCCTGTTCATTGTAGAGGACGGCCTCGCCGATATCGAGGTCGGAAGTGAGGTCTTCCTCCATCTGGACAGTCTCAAATCCTTTCGGAGCAGAGCCGCCATGTGGGTTCGCGGTCCCATTCATCGCGACACGCCAGCGAATCCGGTCGGTCCAGAGGTTGTGGAGGTGCTTGTCCTTGTGGCCGAAAAACAAGCCGATGATCCCGTTCTTCCGGAAGTCCTCGACAGCCGTTCCAGCGAGTTGGACTTTCTGCAGTGTGGCGTACTTGTCCTTCGAGACGCCCTCCCGAGCGAGCGACGCGACCTCGTCACAGATCCAGGTCGTCCAATCGAAGGGTCCGCGTTCGACGAGTGATAGCGCCCAGCCGAACCACCAGTGATCGACCGGGTCACCGTGCTGGAACTCAACGCCGTCGATGACCTTGTCGCTCTCCTCGTAGACCCACTGACACCCTCGCATCTTCGGGTCTGGGTAGACGACGTGAAACACGCCGTCCTGCAGGACGTTCAGGTTCAGGTCCATGATATCGCTGTAGTACGTGACCTTCCGGACGACGTCCTCGAGCGGGACCTCTTTGCCCATCGAGTTCCGGTTCCCGCCCTTCGGAACGACGCGCGCTGTCGCCTCGTATCCCTTCGGGAGACACACGTGTGCAGCGGGCGCATACGGGAGCCACTCCGACCGCGAGCCCGTTGCAGCTCGCCAGACAACACGGGAGTTGTTGACCTCCATGTCAATCTGGGCCGCCCGTAGCGCGAGTGTTGTCTTGCCGGAGTTCGGGGGTCCAGTCGCGAACCACTCGACGCCGCCGCTGGGCTGGTTGCGGCCGCCGTCCCACGTATGGTCCCAGAACGCCGGGACAAGACCATCTTGATCGAACTGGTCAGGGTCGAATGCCGGCATACCATGGAGTCGTCGAAGATAGGCCCCGTCGGAATGGCGGCGGCTATCGTCGGTCCACTGTTCGCTTCCGTAGTGCGGTTCTTCGAATCCCAGGTCCTGTGGATCGTGCATCTCAGACATGGTTACATCGTCCTCGCTGGTTCGTGCTCGCCGTTCTCGTCCTCGCGATGTTCGTCGGCCTCGCCGGCCCAGCGTTCGACGGCACGGTTGTACGCCGGCAGGAGGTACGTCGCTGCCCACAGTTCCCGCTCGCGGGCGAACTTCTCCCCGTCCCGGAGTAACACGCGCTGGGCGCTGGCCCGATCATGGATTTTCCAGTCGAAGTCCGGTTCGACGCGATACAGCTCACCGAGTGTCCCCCGGTCCAACCGAGACAGCCACTCGTCGACGGCGGTCATGTCTTCAAAGCCGTCCAGCAGCGAGACCAGCAGGTCGCTCTGTTTTCGGTAGAGTTCGTCAAGTGCCGGCCGCATGGCGAAGAACTCCGTCTTATCGGGGTTCTCGACACGTTCGGACTGGTTGGTGTACTGCTGGGCGTCGGTCCGAAGCGTCCGGTACGCGGCCCGGAACGCCGGGCGGACATACTTCGCCGCGAGATACCGGCGCTCCCGTTCGGCGGTCGCGAGGCCGACCGGGTTTTCCCGCCACTGCTGGCGGTTCTCCGACGTGATGACGACCGATAGCGGCACAGGGCGGGAACAGACGTTCACGAACCAGCCGTCCGGGACCCGACCTAGTGCCCAGAACTGCATCTGATGGAGTGACAGTATCAGCTCTCGGCGCGAGTCATAGCCTTCGACGGTCCAGCGCTGGAGCCAGTCGTGTTGGTCCTGATTGAGGCTGTCCAGTGCCGGCGTGAACGAGACGTCGGAGGTTGCGACTTCAGCAGTGTCGTTCTCCTGGACCTCCTGGAGGACCTTATCGAGCGACGTCCGGATGGAGTGGCTCGACATCAGTCATCACCTCCAGCAGCGGCAGACGGTCGCTCGTCGCGGTCCAGTGCCGGATCTTCGTCCGACAGCACCGAGTCGAACGGTTTGCCCTCCCGGTTGTGTGCCTCGTCAATGAGGCCCTCGTCCCGGAGATCCTGGAGCCACTTCTGGACGTCGTACTGTTTGTTCTCGCTCTCGATGAGTTTCTCCAGGACCGCGTCGATGGTCCCGAACCGGCGGACGTTCAGGTCGACGTACCACGCCGTCGTCCAGGCTTTCCGCGCCTGTCCGGGTGCGACCCACGACTGGGCCTTCCCCTCGATGGGCTCGGCGAACAGCAGGGCGAACGGCAGGCACGCGAGCGCACCCCACTGCCACGCACCGACGAAGTCCATCGATGCGTACGCTGAGATAGCCGGTACCGCCACCATCCCGACAGCCTGGAAGTACTGTTCCTTGCCGATGGACTCGGGCAGGGCACGGAGCTTGCCTGGGTCCAGCTCGTCCTCGAGGAGGTTCCCCTCGTCGTCACGGGGTGGCTGGTACGTGCGCCACGGCCACGTGAAAATAACACGTGAAGGCAGGTGTTCGACCAGCGCCGGCGCGTCCTGGTCGACGATGACGACCTTGTCGTAGTCGCCGACACAGTCCCACTCTGCCTCTTTGTTGTTGATGTTCAGCCGGGCGTAACAGCCCTTGTAGCGGGCCCACATCGACAGCAGGCCCTTCGAGTACAGCACCGGCGCGCCGTCCTCGTCGAAGACGACGTCGTAGCCCTCGATCTCGATATCGCCGGAGTCGAGAATCTCGCTCTTGTCGTCGAGTGGGCTGGTGGCGGTCTCTGGGTCCATCCGGATGAAGCCCCAGTTCTCGATTGCGTCGTCGTGGTCCTCGAGCTGCATCACCGCGACCACGTAGGCGATGAACACGCTGAACACAATCGGGAAGTGGGCAGTCAGCGACGCCAGCGCGTAGTAGCCCACGAAGTACGCCCCCACGGCGAAGACGAACCCGATAGCAATCCATGCCATCGCACCGCGGCCGGTCCCCGCCAGGGCCTTCCGGCGGAACTTCGGCACGTAGGTGTAGCTGAGCAGCGACAGCACGATGGTCGGCAAGACCACCCACAGCAGGATGTACTCGTTCAGGTCGCCGCGGGTGTTGATATCGGGCGCGGCCTTCGCCGTCGCGATGGATTTGTGCTTGAACGTCCAGCGGAGCGTGTCACCGCTGGGCAGTTCCATCAGCATCGTCACCCGCTCGGCGTCGTCGTAGTGGCCACGCAGGGGGATGTCGTTGTGTCGCCGCATCCCCGACTGGAACGTGACTTCCTGTTCGCCAACCGCCGTGACGTTGGCGTAGCGCTGGGTGATGACCGTCCCGTTGGACGTCTCTTTCTTGCGCGTGTCCGGGTGCCAGTAGACTTTCGTGAGAGTGAACGTCCGATTCTGGCCGTCGAACGGGAAGCTCCCGTACAATCGAACCTGATTCCGGTGGACCGTCGTCGTCGGTGTGAGGAACTCCTGGGCGGAGCGCTGGCCGTAGGTGCCGGTGCCACGCGGCGGGTACCGGACCATCCAGAAGGCGGTCATCTCGCCGGCCGTCCGGAGCGAGGGATACCGCTCGTCAGTGACCGTCCCCTGTTTTTGGAGGTCCTGCAGCGTCCACTCCTGGTCCGTCGACGACTGTGCGTCAGCACCTGCAGACAGCGGGACCGACAGCGCGCTGATAACGAGCAATACGACGAGGAAGCCGTGAACCGCTTTGCGTCCGAACATCAGTTGTTTCCTCCGCGAAGCCGCTGCGAACCGTCACGCACACGGCTCGCGCCGTTCGAGACGATCTGAATGGGCCGTGGCCCCTGGCCCATGATGTAGGTCTTGTAGAGGTAGTACGCCGTCAGCAAGAGTCCGATAAGCCCAGCCAGCGGCACGAGCGGCTGCAGGCCGCTCCCGAGCGCCTGTGTGATGACGTGACCGCTGGCCCAGTCAATGATGTAAACCACGACTAAGACGGCCGCAGCCGCCGGCAGCGAGCCCTGTGGGACTGCCGACGGGAGCGTGATAAACTCGAAGCGCCGGACCAGCACAGCCAGCGCCAGCAGGAGTACGACGCCGACGATGAGTGGCACCGGTATCCCTTCCTCGGGGGCCGATATCGGGCCCATCGTCGCTCCGGAAAGCACCCCGGAGGTTGACCCGCTCGAGGACGCCGTCGTGTTCTCTTCCTGGAACTGTAGCGTCTCGTCACTGTCGTCATCCGAGAGCGTGAGCGGCGAGTTCGCTGTTCCAGAGTCCCGCACGACGCCCTGGGATGTACTGTAGAGGATGTACTTCTGGTCGTCTGTCGCGTCGACGAAGGTGAACTCGACCTCATCGCCGTAGGAGTCACCCGCGCCGACCTCGATGGACGGCTCCGAGCTGTCCGGGGCATCCGCAACCGACACCTGGACGTCGCCGTTGGTCGGCGTCGCGGTCACGGGCACCGTCGATAGCTGGAACTCGTAGCCAGCATCGGACGGCGGTAGGTAGAGCCGCTGGGTGCCGTTGGCTTCGATGGTCGCGTACTCGCCATTCTCACCGGCCCACGGTTCGTCGTAGGCGTAGTGAATCCGCTCAGCGCCGTCTGGCATCCGCATGAACGAGTCCCCCGCCCAGTCGGTCAGTTTGATACGGGAGTCCAGCGTTGAGCCGCGAACACTGGGCTCGACGACCTGAATCGAGCCGTTGTTGACTCGGGCCATCGACCCGTCCGCCCGGACCGTGACCGTGTCGCCGGCACTGACCGCACCGAGATCGACCTTGAGCGTGGTGTTGGTCAGCTCGTAGTCTGCTGGGGCGACGTCCGACCACGTCCCGCCGTTGGTCCGGACGTCGAGGTTCCGGACCTCGTAGACATTGCGCTCGAAGGGGATCGTCAGCGAGGCCGCCGAGCGGTCGCCGGCGAACGACTTCGAGACGTTGTAGCGAGAGGTCAACTGTTCTGCAGTGTAGGTGACCGTCTGCTTGTCCTGGACCTCATGGCGATAGGTCAGCTGGACCTGTGTCGCCGGTGCATCCGCCGACTGCTGGGCCAGCCCGAGCTCGACGTTGTTCGTTCCCTCACGAACCCACGCGGGGTCGGTCGTCAGCGAGGCAGTCTCGCCATCGCCCAGCCGGCCCGCGTAGCTCGTCTCGTTGCCGTTCACGTAGAGACTGACGTCCTCGGTCTCCGTGCGTTCTGTGTATGTGACACGGGCGGTCGTAGCCGATCCGCCGACTGTCGACATCGTCACACCATTCGTTTGCCGGTCGATGCTGGGGAGCTCGGCAGTGGCCGTCTCGCCAGGTGCGAGGATTCCTGAATGCCCTGCCTCGATTGTTCCGTCACCGTCGACGTCGACGGCTGGGTCTTCCGTGTGGTACGTCCCATTAGCGGAGAGCGTATAGTCAACAGACCCGGCCGTCAGCGAGGTCTCGACAGTTGTGTCGCCGTTCGATAGCGCCTCGGCCGAGACAGACGCCGACTCGCCCGACGTCAGAATGCCCGAGTAACCCGCGTCGGTCGTCCCGTCGCCGTCGAGGTCGAGGCCGGGGTCCTCGGTCGCCGTCCGTTCGGTCATATCAATATCGACGTCTGTCTGATGGCCTGCCAGCGAGACACTTGCCGTGTGCGACCCTGCCGAGAGGTCCGACACACTCGCCGTATGCGTCTCGCCAGATTTCAGAACGCCCGTATAACTCGCGTCGGTCGACCCGTCGCCATCGACGTCAATACTCGGGTCCTCGGTTCCTGTGCGCTCGGTCCATGAGACGGTATAGTCAATGGTCCCGCCGCCGTCCGATTGGAAATCTACCGATGAGCTGGCAGTCGATAAATCAATATCTGCTGATTTGGTTTGTCCGTCGCTAAAATCCCCGAGATTCGCCGTCGCACCGTCGTCTGTCGATGCGCTTAGGCTCGTTACTTTCGTCGTCATATCCAGATTAATGTCCATCGCCTCCTCTGAATAAAACCAGCCAGTATCTTGCTTATCAGCGACATAATCCGTGGTTGGGGATGTGTCAGTGCTGAATGACAAGTAATCCATCTCGCTATCTCCGTCTCCGTTAGTGGTCTCAAACTCTAAGTGGTAGGTTTGACCGGCACTAACATCCGGGGTCGAGTCTAAGGTAATTGTTTTTGACCCCGAGGACATATCAGGACTCCAACCACTCTTTATCTGAGTTTCCCTGTCAAATTGCTTGTTAACTCCGCCAGACACGAGATAAATATCAACTGCGGGGTCGTAACCGCTATCCCCATACGTATTGTCGATATTTACCGTTATAGAGTCTATACTGCCTGATTTGTCGGGCTCTATTTGTTGCTCAAAAGAGGTGAGGCCTCCTTCTCCGTCATCCCCGAGATTTTGCCCATTTTCTCCAGCGGTTCCATCGCCTAAATCATCAACGGTATCATATGTGTCCTGCCCGTTGTGAGCCGTCACATCTATCATCGGTTCGCCGCCAGACCCATCTGTTGGTTCGAGATTACCGCCGACATTTATTGACGTCGAGCCCGTGGGCGACGCGCCAGTCGCTGATACCGAATCGGTCGTCGAACTCGAATCGCCGATAAAGGTTACTGAAACGCTTTGTGCCGGGATATTTCCACCGACAGAGTAGCTTAGTGTGTCGCCGTCGACTAAGTTCGACCCCGAGACCGTTCGAGCCGTCGTCTGTTCGTTTCCGACGAACTCGACTGATTCGCTCGACGGGTCGACGTTACCAGGAACCGAGACGGATTTCGTCGACCCGCTGCTCGATCCCGTCGCCGACGCCGACCACGCTGTCGTCGTTTCAATCCCCTCCCACGTGATCTCTGGTTCGTTGTTCGACGACGGCCCACTGGGCGGGAGGTTCCCCGCGACAGACAGCGAGAGCGTGTCGCCATCCGTCAGCGACGATGCGCTCTCTGTGTCCGTCTCCGTGTTCGTGATGCCCGTTACATCCGCAGTGAAGTCCTTGACTGCGTCCTTGTCGCTCACATCGTAGGCGGAGGTGAAGCCATCCGTCGCCGGTGATGCCGTGATCTGGACTTCGCCAGTGAACGTGATGCCGTTCTCGCTGAATTCGGGCACTTCGAAGACGAGGTAGCCGTTCTCGTAGGCTACGTCTCGTGTCCAGGTCGAGCCGCTGGAGTGGATACCTCGGACCTGTTTCGGCGTGTAACCCAGTTGCTCATGCACAGCCCCAGCTGGTAGTGCCACCTCCCGACCAGCGTGGTGCTGGTCGTCGCCGAGGATGAGCGCGAGGTCGCCCGCGCCAATGATGTTCGCGTTCGATCCGACGAGGTCCTCAGCCCGATCGGGCGTCGTCACCGTCACCGACATCGAGGACGCATTCGACCCGGCATAGGTCGCTCCGCGTAGCGATTCCGCCGGGATCGCCGGCGTCTGACCGTCGGGCACGTCCACGTCGATATTCCCATCCGGAACCGCGGACATACCGGAGGGACCACTGTCCACCGCCACAGCGCTGGTACTCCCGGCTGGAATCCCAGCCAGCACCACCAGCACAACCGCCAGAGTCGTGAGTAGTTTTGAACTCATGTACTGAAAGGAATGGAATGCCCGACAGGCGCGTTAGGCCCCCTGCCTGCTGGCCGCGCTCGTGCCGTAGCGAGCGACAATCGTCACGATCACGACGGCGATGACGATGGCCCCCAGTTGCCACGCCTGCAGCGGCACGTAGCCCTTGATCTGGAGGTAGGCCAGCACGCCGAGGAGGATTTCGCCGGTCAATGCCGGGGCGGCTTTGAGTAGCGGTGCGAGTTCGCCACCCGCCATCGCCAGTTCCCGGCCGATGGTCACCATGATCGACGTGACGACCACCGCCAGCGACCCGAAGCCGCCGACGACACCACCGGTCGTCACGCGGGCTCGCTCACCCACGCGTTCGACCAGCTCAACGTTGTCCTCGGCCTCTTCGTATTCTTCGAACGCCCAGAGAGCCAGCGCTCCCACGGCCAGTAGGCCGATGATCGTCGCGATGACCGACCCCGTCAGGAGGCTCATCAGCAACTCTACTGCCACGAGTCCTCACCTCCCGCGGGCGTCTGTTCTCGGTTCGTCAGTTGTGCGATGTCTTGAGTTGTCATGTTCCTTAATTCGATTTCTGAATTTCTTTGTAGAGACTGTGCAGCACCTTCACGACGACCAGTTTCACCACGAACAGGCCGCCAACCACCAGCGCCGTGTTCTGAGCGAGTCCGGTCGGGATGAACGGCACCCGCGGGGCAATCGAGAACGCAGTCACCGACAGCGCCGTGAACAGCGTCCCGAGCTGGGCCCAGAGCGTCCCGACCAGTGCGACCACCAACGGGAGTTTGATGACGGCCCCAACCAGCGCGGAGACGCCAGTCGCCTTCGCGAGCGGATGGGCAGCGACCGATTTGAGCGACGCACGCAGCCCCATCAGCCGTCACCCCCCGCGAACTCGATGAGGCGATATGCCCACTCCTGGACCCATGTCAGCACCGCATCGAGAACAGACCCAGCCACTGGGATCGCACCAAGGAGGTCCGTCACTGCTGGTCCGAACGCGATAATCGCCAGCAGAAGGGCGACGAACGTCGCCGTCCAGAGGAGCAACAACACGAGCGGCGCTGCGGGCCCAAACGCGACGGCGATAGACACGAGGAACGACTGCCACCCCTCTGCCATCACCGTCAATCCCTCACCGAATATGGACAAGGTCTCGGACAAGGAACCGCCAGCAGCGCTGATGGCGTTCTCGATAATCCCGACCCCGCTATCCAACACACCCGCAATCTCGAACACGAGCGTCGCGACAGCACCAATCACGTATTCCGTGATTCGGCGCATGATGAGCTCGTCCAGTTCGCTCGAGTCGAGTAGCTTGTCGACGACCTTTTCGGCTAACGACTGCTCGCTCATAGCCGCGAGCGCACCTCCGCAAGCACGAACGCCATCAGCACGACGAACCCGAGTCCAGCCGCGAACGCGGAAATCCCGAGCCCGTTGATGAACTGTTCAGTCTGGGCAAACGCGACATCGGTGGCTCTCCCGGGACTCTGGACCAGCAACCCGACGACTTCCTCCGCCACCGTCGCATACTCTTGTAATGGGCCGATGATCCACGACTGAAAGAACGTCCCAATGAGATCGGCTAACGACGAGAAATACGCCGTCGAGATGGCACCCAGCGATGCCATCAGGACACTTTTCCAGTCAACCGAGGTCCCGCCGTCGGTCGTCAACGGATTCGTGGAGCCGTCAAGCAACCTCGCAGCGCGGCCGCTATCGCCACTCACGCGGCCTCACCTCCGTGTCTCGACGCCGACGGCTCCCAGGACATTACTCTTCGCCCTCCTCTGCGCCGACAAAGGGGAGCCATTCTGGCGCGTCGATGCCGCCGGCCCCGGGGAAGATGTTCGACGTCGACTCCTCGCTGCGGGCCCGGGCGATGATGAGCGCGCCGAGGACCACCGAGCCGATTGCGACGGCGTACGTCAGCGGCCCGAACTGAGCCCAGATACCACTGCCGAGTGACGCGGCTGACTCTGCCGCCCCGGACTGGATGATATTCGCACCACCACCGAGGAAGGAATCGATGAGGCCGCCGATCCCTTCGCCGAGCGCGAGCCCGGTATTGATCGGGATATCGAAGAACGCCCCGATTGCGTCCGCTAACGACGCGAAGAACGCAATCACTGGTAGTAGGAGCGTCTTCGGGAGGATATTCGTCCAGTTGCCGTCGGACACGTTCGCGATATCCTGCAGCCGCCCCGTCCAGTCGCCTTCGGCCATCAGTGCTCACCTCCTGGCGGGGGTGTGGCGTCCGTCATCGGGATCACGCTCCTCGCGACGGACCGATGACTGGGATGAGCCCCTTGATGTACGCCCAGACACCGCCCAGCGTGGCCAGCGCGCCACCAACGAGCGGGATGCTACCGAGTCCGCCGCCACCACCGCCGCCCGGCCCCATCACGGCCGCTCCGGCGGTCGCAAAGGCATCCTGTGTGGTTTGGAACTCGTTCTTCTGCAGCTGGAGCTTGAGAACGACGTAGTTCGTCTGGCCCGGCTGGAGCGTATCGTCGACGGTGACGTTCGCCCCCTGCGAGCTGAACGAGGACGTGATGTCCGTCCAGGAACTGATGTTCTTCGGCGCTGTGTCACCCACACCTTCGGCGTAGCTGACCTCGATGTACCGGTCGGCGAGGAACGCCTGCGTCTGGGTGGTTTTGACGTCCGCGTACGACAGTTCGTACGCTGATGGGAGGCCCGTCGGCACGTAGAGTGTGGCAGTGCCGTAGTACCCGGGCCGCTGGTCGGTCTGGTTGAAGTTCGTCACGATATCGTCAGCGTCGCGGTCGGTCCGGTTGCTGACGAATTCGATCGTGAGATCGTGGATGTGGGCTTTCTGGAACGTCTGGCCCAGCGAGTCCAGCGACGTGATCGACACCTCGCCCGGCGAGGATACTTCTCGCAGCGTGGTCTCCTCGAGCTCGTCGTCGCCGTTCGTGTCTTTCAGCTGGGTGCCGAGGTCCCAGGTCGACATCTTCTGGACGTTCACCGCCGCGACGGAGACATCCGCGTCACCGTCTGCGATGACGACCTCCGTCTGCTGGACGTTGTCGAAGGTCCCGTCACCGTTTGCCACCAGGGACATGTCGCCGAGCTGGCGCTGGAACACGTAGCCCTCGCCCTGCGCGCTCGCGATGAGATCCTCACCCGAACTCCGGGACGGGTTCACTTCGGCGACGTAGTAGTCGCCGTTCTCGTCGACGACCCGCACGTCGACGGTGGCTCCCGAGTCAAGCTGGTTGACGTCCATCGCGACCTGCAGGTAGCGCTTCTTCTCGTCGCTCGTGACCGAGAAGTTACTGTAGGTCGCCGTGGCCGTGTCACCGGAGCCCATCGAGCCGCCCGTCGCGATGTTCACGGCGTCGACGCCGGGTGCGGTCTCGATATCGCTCGCCGAGAGAGCCGTGTTCGACGTGTCGCTGACCGTGGTCGACCACTCGCTCGCGTCGAGCGCGCTTGCGCTGTTTCCGGACTCAGCGTCTTTGCGCGGGAAGGTCCCGTAGTCAGCGACCTCGATGTCCGTCGCGACGAACGAGTAGGGATTGTCGACTGACTCGTTGACGTGCGAGGGATGGGCGACGAGTTCGCCGTTGTTGTTCTCGTACTGGATTGGGTCCCAGCTGACGTTGTACGACTGGATCGTGACCTCGCCAGAGGTGGTTGGGTTCGCTACGGTCGTGCCGCTCTGCTGGGCCGCCGCGGGGCCGGTCCCGGCAACGAGCGCCGAGCCGACCAGCAGGACGACCAGAAACAGCGAGCGGGCTGCTGTGAATGGTTTGTTAGTCATTGGAAGTGCGTGCCCGTCGTCGGGTGGGCCAGCCCCTGGTTGTCAGCCTGTGCGTCGGCAAAATCGAACAGCTCCGAATCCTGCAGGTCGCGGATGTACTCCCGGAAAGCATCGGACATCCGGATGTCTGGCAGTTCAGCCATCGTCACCCCACGCGAGCATGAATCCTGACAGGAGGATACTCAGCGAGAGGAGACCAGCGAGGGCCGTCATCGCCGGCGAAGCCGACACCGATTGCCTAGCGGTGGCCAGCACGAAGAAAAACCCAAAAGCGAGGTTGATCCCAGCGACAGCCGCGCCAGCAAACGAGTCGGTGAGCCGGTCCGCGGCTGTTGCCAGCGACTCGTCAACCCTGTCCCAGCCATCGCGAACGCGTGTGATGGTCCCAGTCACCGGTGATCCTCCTGGAGGCGTTCGAGTTCGGTGACTAGGACATCGTCTCGGACGGCCCCGCTGCCCTCCCGGTCGACGGCTTCGATGAGCTGATCGACTCGGTCGGTGCCACCGTCAGTCGTCGCGAGACGGGCGGCAGCTGTCGACTCGGTGTCTGTCCGGGACGGCAGTTGCATCCGGCGGCGGTCGGCGTCAGCTGCCGCACACTCACCAGAACAGTAGTGAAAGGTCGCTGTCCGGCGCTGCAGCACCACCGAGAGCGGCCCGAGTCGGCCCCGCCGCGGGTCCGAACTGCAGAGTGCTTCGATGGACTCACTGTGACCGTCGCGACCGGAATGGGCGAGGATGCGGTCGCCGCAGTGATCACAGAGTGCGTCCATCTCCGGCGTGGCGCTCTCGTAGGCCAGCCCGCCGCCCAACAGGGCCACGCCGATGCCGACGACGAGCCCCTCGACGACACCACCGCCAACGGTCATCGCGGTCATCAGCGTCCAGCCAGCATAGGCCAGCCCGGTGACGGAGAGTCCGACACCGAGCCAGCCGACCACGGAGAGGTCCGAGCGGCGGGCACTGTCGACTTCGATGACGCTCACGCCCCACCTCCGACCAGCTCGGCAGTGGGGAGATCGCGGCTCGCTCCAGCCGACTCATGCCTGTCTCGCGCGCGCCGCTGCTCGTCGATGTTTCGCCAATCGGTTTCCCACCAGTTCGCGGGATTATCCCCAGTATCGGGTGGAATACCGTCTGTTTCATTTTGTCCCATGATTTGAGTCCTCATGGCCGCGCTCAAGGCGCGGACGCGTCGGGGTTATCGGGACATTAAAAATCAGAAGCGAATCTTACAATGTTCTGTTATTATCTGTTATGTTGAGTAATGGCTGTGTTAGGGCCTGTAATGGTATTGTAATCAATTGTAATGGCTGGGCCGATGCATTTATTCTAGCTAACCGACAACGATCAAGTATGTCGAGAACAGCAATGATGGGGCGTGGGGTGGTTCTGCGGGGTGGTTTTAGCCTCTACCTCAGTATTGATCAGGAGTGGCGGGAGGCTGCTTGTTTGGAGGTGGATGACACGTGCCGGTTGGAGATCGAGGACATCGGCGACTCGTCGCTGACGGTGACACTCTTCGTCGACGAAGATTATAGCGAGGTGGAGGACCCCCCAGGGAAGTTTGATATCGATCCAGTCGACATCAAGACTGACATTCAGTGGTGTCTCCCTGCTGATATCCGGCGCGAATTCGGTATCTCTGAGGACTTCTCATATAATGCAGAGTACTTAGGAGAGGGCGAGATCCGCTACGAAATCGTGTCGCCGACTGCTCGTGACGACCGGCTCCTGGCATGACCGAATACGACGAATCCGCGGCTGGCGATACCACGGAGGAAAATGAGCAATGACGAGTCCAGCTTATGCATACCACGAGTCAGACGAAACGTGGTATAGAATCGAAGAAACAGCGTACTCCGGCAGTGGTGAACTAATCGTCAAATCAAAAACCACGGTTCCGAACGAAAGCGAAGTACCGGCAGACTGGCGACGAAATCGGATTGTAGAAAGTGGTGATTTCGAGGTGTTACGATAGTGATCGTCGGATTTGGCGATTCATCGGGCGAAAATGAATAGGATTCACCGATGGGCACGAAACGGCCCCAAATCGGATGATGGACTCCCCGCAACGATAGTCGCTCACTGGCTATGGTGGCGGACGTGGGTTTTCATGACTCTCGCAACAGTCCCGCTCGTCGTGGGTGCAATCGGCTTAGAATATTATGGCGGTTCTGGAGCAATCTTCGGGACCTATCTGGGTTGGATCGTTGTTGAAAATAAAGTAGACGAATACAGCATCAATTCATGACCGCCGATAACGACGAAAAAGGCGGGTGGCTCTTGACGGGACCGGGCCGAAGACGGCCTTTCACATCGCGCAGTGGTTCGACGGCTGGGAGGACTATCGGGACGCGTACGAGGCCGTGGACGGTATCGGGCCGAACAAGGGACGGGCGCTGGCACGGCGGCACTGAGCTAACCAACACTGGCGGCAGTTCGTGCAGTTGTGTTGGTTAGCAGAATTGAGCGTTCTTGTTTGTAGCCAAATAGATTTATGTACTTACCAGAAGAAAATTTAGTTGAGATGTCAGATAATCCAGTTCAACTGGTTGTAAGTGGGATGGTGGCGTTGATACTGTTCGGTGTCGCTGCATCATTGTACTTCGGTGACACGAGCATCGCGGTGAATGCAGCAGAACTCGCAGTAAGCCTCGGTGTCCCGCTGGTGATTATCGGGGCGTTCGGAACTATAATTTACGGCCTGGTCACTGGATAGGTCTGTGTAAACACCTTTTCGGCCTATTTTTCAGTAGCAATCTCGCCCGGATGCGGAACCCGCTCGACGCCCTCCGCCGGCCAATACTCCTCGCCGTCTTCCTCGACGAGGCCGTCGTCAATGAGCGCAACCAGTGCGGAGAGTGTCTCGTCTTCGGTCAGTCGGCCGTTGGCGGCACAGACCGTGAGGAGGGTCCGTTCGCTCGTCCACTCGCCCTGGAACTCGTTGGTCTGTGCGATGAGTGTGTTCAGTACCCGGCGTTCAATATCATCACTCGTCATTCCCAGCAGCCTCAAAGGTATACCTATCAGTTGAGCCAGAGTGTTTGGTTATCGGGCCATCTCGGGCAAGTGCATGAATGATGTCTCCCCATTTCTCCCCCGGGACATCACTTTCCGGGTCGTTGATACGGAAATCGGAGCGTGAAGCATGGTCCTCCGCATCAAGTTCAGCAAGCGCTTTATAGAAGTCAATCAGCATCGGTACTGCATACTCGTTTCCGTCGGCTACGACATCGTGAGCGAGTTTCTTCAGATCCGGGTCAGCAGGCAAGTCTACCGTTTCAGTACCCATACTACTTAATAACCAATTACTCGGATAAGACTGCCGCCGGTTCGTAGTTTCGACAGGTGTGCCAGAAGGTTCATATCCAGCGGCGGGCGATGCTAATTCACAGACACCACCCTGAATCCACCTTCGGTGTCTGTGTACCCACCCACATCACCCCCACCCCATTCCGTGCCGGATTGGGCCGGCACTTTCAGCCCGGTAGCCTGGCGTATATTGTCCCGGCGACACAGTATTCAGACATGCATGCTGAGGCCGAGGGCCTTGACGGCTCACCGAGCAGTGACGAGGGCGAGATCGTCAACGTCGACGCCAACCGATACAATCGCGGGTATCAGGATGGGAATACGAAAGCTTGTGAGGCGTGTGGCGACGACGTGGCCGTCGATACGGTCCACATCGGAGCCTGGGTGCGAGTTGGTGACGTGCTGGGGGATCTGTCCAACCGGCCCGTGTTCTGCGACGAGGGGTGCTGGGCGGCGTGGGCGACGGCCAGTGAGAAATCCACACAAGTAGACAAATAGCAAACTGCACGCCCACACATGAGTAGCATTACGCAGATTGTGTTGACTCTTGGTATCGTCGTACTTGGTGCAGTCGCTGCCTTGTTTACTTATACACACCTCCACGAATATTCTCACTATCTCATTGGGCGGACACAGACCAGTGAAATCGAGGTGCTCTACAAGTATGGCATCATTCCCTACCGAGTCTTGTTTCAGCAGCCGTATGACCTCTCACCAACCCGTATCAGACTGGCCGGCTTCGCTCCAGTTGTAACTGGCACAGTCCTGACTGCGGTATTTGCACTGCGATGGGGGGTTCCAGAGTATGGTTTCCAGTCCATCGTTCATTTTGTGGCCGTAGGGACAGTGGTCCTCAGCCCGGAGGATCTGCTTGCTGTGTTCGACCCCGAGGAATTTCAGCGACAAGCTGCAGACGGGTTCGATATGACTCAAATGCAGATCTTGCGGTATGTACTACAAGACCGTTCTTAGGCACCGAATCCAGCCTCAACGTGACCGGAAAGTAGACCAGCTTTCATTAATCCTGACTGACGAGACTGTGTTGTGATGAATGAAGACCTGATACGGAACCGGCTGGCAGACCCAGATATTGAAATTCAGACGGTCGATAGCGATGGGAAGGGCACATTCGCAATGGTGGTGGTCTCAGGCACGGAGGCCAAACTCAGGCGGTTGACTCATGAACACTTCGATATCGAGAGTGAACCCATGAGCATGAACGACGGTATCCACGCTCGGCTCCGGCCGAAGTGGTAACGCTCAGTACTGCCCATCTACTGCTGCCCTCGCCCACAATATTCTCCGCTACGGCGCACACTTAGACACCACCGTCACCTTCAAACGCCGCGCTCAGTTTCTCTCGCATGAACTCGCGCCGCAGTTCCCGCTTTCGCTCGTCGGTCAGATAGTCCTCAAAGACCACCTTCGCGCTGGCACTCCCCTGTTCGTCGGCGATATCTTGGACGTGGGCCAGCAGGTCCTCGGTGGTTCGCGAGTAGGCGTCGTACCAGAACCGTCTCCCCATGTGTGGCTTCCGTGCGACGCCGTCGATCGTCTCGGGCACGCCGGCTGTGTCGGCGAGGTCGTGGAACCAACCGGCGATGGTCGTGCCGTCGACGTGGCCGGTTTTTGAGCGCTCCGAGGGGAACAGGTAGCCATCAACGCGGGAGAGGTGTCGCTGGGCGACGTCTTCGCCGTAGACGATGGCGACGGTCCCAGGGCCGTTCTTTCGCTCGTCGAACTGGATGTAGGGGTCGTCGCCGTCGAGATGGAGCTGGTCCTGGTGCAGCGCCGCGACCTCGCCAGCCCGAAGTCCCCACCCGGCGAGTGCAACGACGAGCATCCGGTCGCGGCTGGTGATGGCGGCGTCGAACATCGCCCGGACGTGCTCGGCGTCGAGGGCGACTGGATCTGTGTCCGACGAGCGCGTCCACGAGAACCAGTCCTCCGCGCCGTTGGTGGGGTTGACCGTCGCCACACGGCGCTCAACGAGCCACGCATACCACGTTCGGATTGCATCGTGGACGCGCGCGATGGTCGACTCAGCGAACTCTCCGGACATGTAGGCGAAGGTCTCCCGGCAGCGGTCGACGGCTTCGGTCTCGGTGATGTCGCTGTCGTCGTCGACGGGTGAGAGAAGATCGTCGGTTCCGTGGCGTTCTCGATAGGAGCGGGCGTAGCGAGCGAGTCGATACCGTATAGTTTCCCGCGTGCTGTCCGTCCAGTCGTCTGCGGCCGATTGCTTGGCGTCGAGATACTCCTGAAAGGACTCGCGTGTCCCGTCGTGTTCGATATCCCAGTCGTAGCCGCTGGATTCGGTGTCGTACCCCAGCGTCTCCGACCAGAACGTGGCGAACGTCGTGTCGTGGTACTCTTTCAGCGCGTACGTGAGCCCACGGAAGCCGTTGTTCGAGAGCCACTTGTAGGATGGGCGGTCGGTTTCAGGGTCGTACCCGTCCCGCCGCAGCGCCGGAACAACGACGGCTTCGTAGGCGTCGGCGAGCTGGGGCTCGGTCAGCAGCGTCCAGGGGACGTCGTCGGCGGAGTGCCACGGCTTCGTGCGCTCAATCCCGGGGGAAGTGTCGTGCTTTCCGGGTTCTGAATCTGAATCAGCCGATTTCGGCATACAGAGCTAAACACATTGAATCCTGATAGTTCTGTTGCCACAGCAGACCCAACCCAGACTTATGGCTCTACGGCGGTTTGGCAAATATTGCTTTAAAGTGTATGTAGCTATACGGAATCCGCATAGATTCTTTCTGACAGGAAACGGCTCTAGAGATGGTCAGACAGTCGAAATCGGCCGTTCGGTGAATTAGTCTTTCACTCGGTACCTGGAGGTCTCGACGTTGTCTGACGTATGATTTATACCATTCGCACAAGACACTACATGCGTATGATACGGGTGATGCAATGACGCGAGTGGCAGTCGGAATGCAGAAAGGCGGCGTTGGGAAGACAACCACCAGCATCAACGTTGCCGGTGCGTTGGCCGGACGAGGGCACGATGTCCTCGCTGTCGACGCCGATCCACAGGGCGGGATGACGCTAAAATTGGGGCATCGGGAACGGTACCGCGAACACGATGACACTCTGTTCGATGTGCTGGCTGACGTCGGTGAGTTGAATTACGGCGATCTCGGAGAGCTCGTGCTTGTCGGCGACGAGTTCGATTTGATACCTGCGTCGCTGAAAAACTTCGTCTTGGAGAAGCACCTCCACACCGACCGGCGTGGGACCGAATCGCTGGCGCTGGCGCTCGACGAATCCGGCCTCGATGACGCGTACGACTACATCGTAATCGACACCCCGCCAAATCTCGGGCCGCTGGCCGACGGGAGTATCCTCGCAGCGGAGAACGTATTGTTCCCGACGCGAGTGAACGTCATCGCTCGGGACTCGTTGGAGATACTGTTCGATGAGATCGACACCCTGGAGGCAGAGTTCGAGTGTTCTGTCACGACGGCCGGTGCAGTGTTGAACGAGGTTCCCGCGCAGGGCAACATCGCTGCCGAGCTGGAGACGTGGTTCGTCGAGACGTTCGGCGAGGAATTCGTCTTCGAGATTCCGGACCGTGATGCCGTCGAGCACGCCATCGAATACCGAACCTCGGTGTTCGCGTATGATGCGGATGATGCGGGTTATCCGTGGGATTCGGACCCCATCGCAGACCTGCGCGACCAGTACGACCAGATTGCGGCACACTTAGAGGAGACACTATGAGCGACGACGACGTTCTTCGCGACCGGTTCCGGTCACACCAGCCAGACCAGACAGATGGCACAGACAATACGGATGACGCGAATGATACGGGTGAGACAGATAACGCAGATGTAACGCACGAGACGCAAGAGACGGATACGACGGACGAGACGAGTGTCCGGGAGCGGAAGCAGGAAGCGATGTACCTGCGACCCGAGCAACGCGAGCGGCTGCGAGAGTTTTATGACGAGTTGGACGGCCGATCGAAGGTGGCGGGCGAAGGCGGCCTCGCGAAAAACGACGACTTCTACGAGGCGTTCGTGGCGTTCGTCCTCAACGAGCGTCGCGAGGAGTTCATCGAGTATCTCGACCTGGACGAGTTGTAGACCTTTTCGGGAATCGGCTGGTTTGCGTTAGCTGAGTTGTTTTCTTTGCGAGTTACACATGAAACAGTGGGGTGTTCGAACACATCGATGGCGGCGTGTTTCGAGCTAACCAACACAAACCCTATTATTCCGGCATGTGTTGGTTAGCGTATGAGCGACGAAGAATGCGCCCAACAGGCGCTGTCGGCGCTGGAGCGGATCGACGTCGAGGCGCTCGACCAGGACGCTCGCGATGCCCACGAGGACGCGGTCGCCGCCGTCGACGAGCTGGCCGTTGCGCTCGGGAAGAGCGAGACGGACGACGCGGTCGCCGTCGAGGCGCCCGAAGAGTGGGAAGACGACGAAGAGGAATGGGACGAGAAAATCGACGAGGCCTACGAAGCAGCGGAGATCGCGCGCTCGAAGGGGACGCTAACGACGAAAACAATCGACGATCGGGAGTACTACTACCTCCAGTGGCGCGAGGGCGAGAAAGTCAAGAGCCAGTACGTGGCGCCGGCCAGTCCAGCGTAGGGAAGTTACTCCGGAAACAGTGGTGTGTGTTAACACTCAACAAAATGTGTGGAAACTAACCAACGCAACACCTGAAACCAATCCAGGTGTTGGTTATCGCCAGAAAGGCAACATTTCCAAGAGCGGTATTATCAAGAGACGAGAGAAAACGCACTGAACCGAGAGCCTTGGTGCTGCCGCTGGGCAGCACGGCGCCGGCATAGCTCTTGGCAGGAGACAGTGGGCGTGAGCCCTATTCATATAGGTCGCTCCAATCCCACAAGGGTTCGTCTGAAACCGCATTACAGGAACCTCACTACGCGGGCAAGAAACGCCGCTTCAATCCCACAAGGGTTCGTCTGAAACGCCTAATATTGGCCCTTCCGGGCGGGCAAGATAAAGCTTCAATCCCACAAGGGTTCGTCTGAAACGCGCCTGGAGCGCGACGAGGACGCCGGCTGTTGGACGCTTCAATCCCACAAGGGTTCGTCTGAAACGTCGCGTAGGTCTTCGATGGTGATTGGCGTAGGATAGCTTCAATCCCACAAGGGTTCGTCTGAAACGCTGCCGAGCGCAACCCCTACTACTACTATCCGGGGCTTCAATCCCACAAGGGTTCGTCTGAAACGCACCGTCAACCAGTTGCGACGGCTGACTCTCTCTGCTTCAATCCCACATGGGTTCTTCTGAAACTTCAGGATCACCAACGAAGAAATCCCAGTTGTGATCGCTTCAATCCCACATGGGTTCGTCTGAAACATAGCGGCACCGGCGCGAAAGAGCAAGTGGACGTGCTTCAATCTCACATGGGTTCGTCTGAAACTCGAGGATCTGCCAATAGATCCGCGCCTCTTTGATGCTTCAATCTCACATGGGTTCGTCTGAGACTGGAGAGTCAAGAGCTAAACGCGCGCCAGACAGTGCTTCAATCCCACATGGGTTCGTCTGAAACACCTGCTCGAGCATCATCCATCACCGAAGATCGAGCGGCTTCAATCCCACAAGGGTTCGTCTGAAACAACCCGCTATGTCGTCAAAGATAACTACTGTGAGAGCTTCAATCCCACAAGGGTTCGTCTGAAACGCTTCGGCGCGAGAGGTCTGCCCGCGGAGTTCCTCGCTTCAATCCCACAAGGGTTCGTCTGAAACCACCGACGACAAACTGGGTGTTCCATAGTTGCTCTGCTTCAATCCCACAAGGGTTCGTCTGAAACAGGCACCCGATCACGGCCGAGTCAAATCAAGACGGCACGCTTCAATCCCACAAGGGTTCGTCTGAAACTCCGATAAGCACACTGTTGTCGAAACGGGTCATGTCGCTTCAATCCCACAAGGGTTCGTCTGAAACTCGGAAAAGTCGCCGTCGCTGTCGTTGTTGCCGATGCTTCAATCCCACAAGGGTTCGTCTGAAACTCGGAAAAGTCGCCGTCGCTGTCGTTGTTGCCGATGCTTCAATCCCACAAGGGTTCGTCTGAAACCACAGTTCTTTCCTCTCCCCGTCTACAATCAGTTCGCTTCAATCCCACAAGGGTTCGTCTGAAACCTTCGATGGCGACGTGTTCGGCGCTTTCGTCGACGCTTCAATCCCACAAGGGTTCGTCTGAAACTACGCAACAGGCGTTCCGTGACTCGGTCGCTGCGCTTCAATCCCACAAGGGTTCGTCTGAAACAGGCGGCGGGGCGTTATCCAACAACCGGATGCAGACGCTTCAATCCCACAAGGGTTCGTCTGAAACAGGCGGCGGGGCGTTATCCAACAACCGGATGCAGACGCTTCAATCCCACAAGGGTTCGTCTGAAACCATCCTCGAGATCGTCCGAGTCTTCGCCGTTGTCGGAGCTTCAATCCCACAAGGGTTCGTCTGAAACAATCTCGAATACCGCGCTCGCTCGTTCGGTGGGGCGCTTCAATCCCACAAGGGTTCGTCTGAAACGGCAGTCCGAACACTCGCCGCCGGCGAGACCGCCGACGCTTCAATCCCACAAGGGTTCGTCTGAAACTGCAATCAGTTCATCTTTGACATCTTCGCCACGGTTGCTTCAATCCCACAAGGGTTCGTCTGAAACGTGCGGACCCAGGACAGTTCGTCGCTCCTCAGTCCGTGCTTCAATCCCACAAGGGTTCGTCTGAAACATTACTCAGGAGAGAACCGTACCCGATTGCAGTAATTGCTTCAATCCCACAAGGGTTCGTCTGAAACACCGCGCCGAGCTGCAGTCCTCGACGAGCGACCAGCTTCAATCCCACAAGGGTTCGTCTGAAACGCGTCTGCCCGCCGCTGGTAATGGTCACGGTATCGCTGCTTCAATCCCACAAGGGTTCGTCTGAAACCGGTATCGGTATCGGTGCAGTCGAGATACTCGTCGTTGCTTCAATCCCACAAGGGTTCGTCTGAAACGTTGCTCGCTCAGGCTATCCACGACGATCCGGCGGCTTCAATCCCACAAGGGTTCGTCTGAAACGGTTAGTGGGACGTGGTTTAACCCGAAGTGGGAGGCGCTTCAATCCCACAAGGGTTCGTCTGAAACTCGGACCAATTTTGAACGTGTCTATGGCTATCCCACTCGCTTCAATCCCACAAGGGTTCGTCTGAAACCCGGACCAAATCAGCCCAATTTGCCCCGAACTCCTCGCTTCAATCCCACAAGGGTTCGTCTGAAACACAACAAAGTCAGTCGCATTACTTACGACTGATATCGCTTCAATCCCACAAGGGTTCGTCTGAAACGTTCTCGAACTCGCAATGTTCGATAAGACAATCATCGCTTCAATCCCACAAGGGTTCGTCTGAAACCATGGCCGAGCGCTATGTTGATACTGTCTTGAGTGGGCGCTTCAATCCCACAAGGGTTCGTCTGAAACAATCGAATGACCGAGGACGGCACCGAGTTGCAGCTGGCTTCAATCCCACAAGGGTTCGTCTGAAACCAGTTCTCGGCGTTGGCCCTCGCAATCATATCACTCGCTTCAATCCCACAAGGGTTCGTCTGAAACCCCATAACAGACCGACCACTGAGACCGCTCGGACGCATCGCTTCAATCCCACAAGGGTTCGTCTGAAACGCGACGCGCTCCTCCAGCTCGGCGAGTCTGTCCTCGCTTCAATCCCACAAGGGTTCGTCTGAAACCCGCATGCCAGGGTCAGACACGAACAACATGTGCTTCAATCCCACAAGGGTTCGTCTGAAACTGCTGACGCCGTCGGCGGTGGCGCTGCCAGTGATTTTGCTTCAATCCCACAAGGGTTCGTCTGAAACACGATCAGGAAGGCGACGGCCACACGCTGCCGCGGTGCTTCAATCCCACAAGGGTTCGTCTGAAACAACCGAGCAAGTCCAACAGACTGTGCTCGTGTGTCTCGCTTCAATCCCACAAGGGTTCGTCTGAAACCCGTCGCCCGAAGCCACGCACGGGCCAGATAGTGGATGCTTCAATCCCACAAGGGTTCGTCTGAAACGACTCCTGATCGACACCCCACTGGGAACCGCAGGCAGCTTCAATCCCACAAGGGTTCGTCTGAAACACATTTTTAGAGCACTGCTGATGGCGTTAGTTGCTTCAATCCCACAAGGGTTCGTCTGAAACAATGGCTTGCGGGTCGTTTTGGGTTGAATTGCCGCTTCAATCCCACAAGGGTTCGTCTGAAACATTGCTATCCTCGTAGATTCCGGCGTGTGAGAGGCAGCTTCAATCCCACAAGGGTTCGTCTGAAACCAGTTCCGGGGAGTCGGTGAACTTGTCGCTCATTGGTGCTTCAATCCCACAAGGGTTCGTCTGAAACGCCGTTCCACTGGTTTAGCTCCCGATTATTGCCGCTTGCTTCAATCCCACAAGGGTTCGTCTGAAACTCAGTCACACCGACCAAGTGCGACATAAGATTAGCTTCAATCCCACAAGGGTTCGTCTGAAACGTAGAAAAGAACTCTACAACTTCAGGTTCAGACTTGCTTCAATCCCACAAGGGTTCGTCTGAAACGCCTCTATTCCCTGTATCGCCCTTGTTCGGATCATACGCTTCAATCCCACAAGGGTTCGTCTGAAACGCGTTCCGAAGGCAGAGAAAGAGCCTTGGGCAGAGGCTTCAATCCCACAAGGGTTCGTCTGAAACAGTTGAACTAGCCCCGAGACGCTCGGATATGCGGTGCTTCAATCCCACAAGGGTTCGTCTGAAACACTCCGATGATTTGGTCTACAGAATACCCACCAGCCGCTTCAATCCCACAAGGGTTCGTCTGAAACGGGTAGTTCCTCTTCTAGGAATCGGTCGAATTCACCGCTTCAATCCCACAAGGGTTCGTCTGAAACACAGTCGGCGTGCGCGGCTTCCTCAAGCCACTGTTGCTTCAATCCCACAAGGGTTCGTCTGAAACGGGCTGTACGTGGCGAGAGACTGGCCACGAGGACTGCTTCAATCCCACAAGGGTTCGTCTGAAACCCGCCCAGTTTTGGGGGGCTGATGTGTCCCTACAGCGTGGTTTGGTATGATATTTTTCATCGACCCCCAATTCCCATGGTTCCCCCGGGGGGTCCATTGAAACAAGATACTTGTCTACCAGAGGTCGGGATCAGCCTCAAGTAAAACGGCTACCGGGATCGTCGGCGTCACCGTACGTCGTAAATTCGAATGAAGCTGGATTCGTGGATTCAAAAACCACCACCTCATCATCAGCATCTAGTTTCTTTTTGAGATCTTGTTTCAGCGCGGTTACCTGACCTTTAGTCAGTTCACCAAAAAATACGGAGTTCTGAAGATGCTCAAGTTGTCTTCTAAGTAACTTCCGATAGATGTGGGTTCGATCGGCGGGGACATCATAAACGACGATGACCTGCATCTTACCACCACCGTTCCGTTGGGTGATACGATTCTCCAGTGAGAATATGCTTCTTCAAACTATAGACATCAGTTTGAACTAGGGTCTTAAAGCTGACTTTCCGTTCTAAACGTGGATGCTCAATAGTTTCGTCTAATGTCTCTTCAAAGGCCTGCAAAACGGTCATACGGCCTGGTTCGGTCAGCAGACAACCCTCGAGTTCACTTTCGAAATCCGATAACGAAAGTTGTTGCCTATTCACGAGTCGGAAAATGAGTCTGTCCGCCAGTATGGGTTTAAAAATGTCAGCAATATCAAGAGACAGAGTAAAGCGTCGCTCTCCAGGTTCGTGTACGAAGCCTATCGTCGGGTCGAGTGCAGTTTTCCGAATAGCTGATACACTGGTTGTGTATACCATTCCATTGAGAAATGACACAAGCGCGTTCGCCTCGTTTGTGGGTGGGTTATACTCTCGTTTAGAGAGTTCAAATGGATCACGCAAGATCTGATCGAAGCAGTCGTAGTAGGTACTTCGAGCATTTCCTTCGACAGCTCGAAGTTGATTTATGTCATCCGTGTCAGCAGTCTCGTCCTTGAATTCTTCAAGCGATGCAATCGCATCTGAGAAGTCTCCTCGACGACCGTTGTAGTAGACGAGATTACGACGCATATTGTGAATGCTTGCTCGGATCATTTGCTGACCGATATTGAGGCGCCTGTGATCATCGTAGGCTCGAACCTGCTCGACAACTGTGTTTCCAGACACTTGCCCTCGTGTCGGCAGATACGACCCCTTGTAGTAGTCTTTCCATCCAAAGATATGAAGCGGGACGCCATGTTCATTCAGCAACCCGAGTGTGCGAGTGTTGAAATCTATTTGTCCATGTAAGTATAGCGAGTCGACCGATTCAACGGGTAAATATTCAGTATCTCCTTCCAGCGTGTCAATTCGAAGTGTACTCTCACTACGCGACAGTTCACCGTCGGCGAAGATGTGATGGTTGGGTTTGGTCATACTACATCCAGCAAATATCCTGGTACAGACAGCTATCGCAGTATGGTTTCTTGTCCAATTCTGGTGGGGCATCCCGGTTTACAACATCTAATATGCCGCGTATCGTGTTCTCAACCGCTTCGACGTTTGCAGCATCAAGTTGAATTGTCTCGCGCTTGCGTTCTGTCGGATATGCTAATACACCGTCTTTGTCGACATCATATACGTTATCAAGGAACCAGAGGTAAAACAGAAGCTGCATCCTCGCGGGCTTTTCCAAGGTTGAAGACACTTTCACTTCCATAATGTCTCCTGACTCAAGAACGTCGAGTTGGATTCTATTGTCTATCATAAACGACTGTCTAGAGTCCTGATAGCTTGTTTCGTCGACATGTGTCCCCCGCTGGATGTTAGTCGTCTCTCGGTCGATATCGATACCATGTGCCATGAACCATAGCTCCCGTTGGCACACGTGATAGTACTGGATCATCAGACCGGTAATCCGTGTCTCTGGTTCCCGCCCGGGTTCTCGTTCATCTCGGATGTATCGGTCGACTGTGCTTAGTTCGGTCATTGACCTTGCCCTTGTTCGGTCACCTGAGAAGTGCCCGTCAAATACACTATTTTCAGTTGATAAAATACTTCTACCCCGCTCAGTTCAAATAGTGAATCGCTCTTGGATAGTTTCTTCAGTCGCTCTCAGTCCACCATCTTCCAGATTATAGGTCAGCCCACTAGTTCCATTGAATCGAAAGACATTGACTCCGTCATCACTCCTGCCCTGTCCATCAATACGGGTGAGCTTGGGGCTTTCATCGATTATCTTCGCAGGAAGAGAGACGCGAAGATGAGAGAGGTCGTCTAATCGGTCGTAGGCTCTCGGATTTCCATCAATGAACATCTGAGTAATTCGATCAAGCGTCTGAGATTCACTCTCACTGACCGCAACCAACACGTCGGCAGTCTCATAGCCGCCAATTAGTGATTGCTGACTAAGCCAGCGCCCCTCCGCATGATCAATATGCTCTCGAATAGAACCGTCGTCAAGAGATCGGCGGGACAGTTGCTCAAAGTAACGATCCACCGCATGCTTCGACAGATGGATATCGGCAATGTCACGCTGACCTGGAACTTTGTCCAGAACATCCGAAATGAGACGGAGATGATCGGGTATCCCAGCGTCGGTTGACCCCCGTTCGTAGACCCAGTAGGCTGGTGGGTTTGATGCATCAGTACCGGTGGGTGCCAGCGTCCAGATAGTAACTTGCCCACCGTTTTTTCCCCACTCATACGCGCGGTTGCACCGCCCCGCGGCTTGAACGATACTGTCTAGCGGCGCAATATCTCGATAGACCCTCTCAAAGCTAATGTCTACTCCAGCTTCGATAGCCTGTGTAGAGACAAGAATGAACGGCACGGGCCCAGTTGAGAGCTGTTCGGCGAGCTGAATGATTACTTGTCGGTCAAAGGGACGGTATCTGGAGTTGAGCGTGAGTACGAACGGTCCCTGTGGCGACGAAATGTCCTGACCACCGACCGGTGGTTCGTCGGAAAGCTGGCCTTCTATCCCGATGGTTTGTAGTATTTCACTAACGATCTCGCCTGGTTCCATGTCACTCTCGGCGACGTTCGCGTCGGGTGCTGTGAGGATACTTTCGAGCACCGGACCGAGATGAACCGCATCTGAATGTTGGCTGACCGCCTGTGTGAGCTGTCGTGAACTCTCGATAGTGTTGCAGATGGCGAGGACAGAGTCTGCCTGTGCAGCCGTTTCATGGATTCGGGACGCCGCTAAATCGTACTCGACGAATTTCTCTTCGGTTTCGAGTCGGTGAGAGAGTGCAGATTCGTCGATGGTGTACCGGACACGGTCGGCTTCGTTGAAGTAACTCTCTTGGCTTGTCGGTGGTAGCTCAGTCTCGTATGCTGGTTGACGCCTACAGTGACTGCAGTCGGTCTGGGCATGAGCCGCCCCCAATTCAAGCAAAGACGAGGTCCCCATTTCACGGAATAGGCTCGGTTGGGTTGCAGTCATGGCGATGACCTTTGCACCGTACTCACCCGTCAACAGCTGTAACAATCGCTCAATCCCGTCCCACCAGTCCTTCGGCAACGCCTGCGGTTCGTCTAAGATAATCAGCGCCGAGTCGAGAGATGGGAGCTTGAGGCCCTGTCTGTTGGATGGACCGGTCAAACTCTCGAACAACTGGACGAAAGTCGTAAGGATCGTTCCATCTCGCCACGTTTCTCCGAGGAATTGGGCCGTCTCGCCTGCATCACTCTCGTCGACGTCCGCCGCATCGTATTCATCCCCGTAGACAACCGTCTCACTGAGGTAGTGATGGACGGTCAAAGCGGATTTTTTCGGATCAGCCCCCCACAATTCCGGGTCCTCGAATAATGCCCGCGTCTGCTCAATGATACTTGTGTAGGGGAGCGCGTAGATCACTGGCCGGGGATTATCAGGATGTTCGGTATCGGTTTCATCCAGGATGTCACGAGCCTCGAAAGCTGCTGAAAGTCCGGTAAACGTCTTGCCTAGCCCCGTTGGGAGGGTTAGTGTGGCGATATCTGTTTGCTCTTGATTGAGCCATTCATGAGTTCCTCTCAGCGCTTGGCGACGAGCACGTTCCCGTTCGTCGTTCAGTTGTGCCTCGTGTAGCGATGATGCCTCTTGCTGACGGAGGGTGTTGATATGCCTCTCCAGCGTCTCCAGATCAAGCGTGTCAAAATCAAAAACACGCTCTTCAGAAAGCCCCATCGCGTGGGACTTGTCGGCCAGAGTGAGGGCAGCCCAGTAGTGTATCGTCCGGTCGTATAGGGAATCCGGAAGGCGGGAAGGGGTCGGCTCCACATCAGTGAGTGTTTTGCGCACACTGCAGTCTTGGAGTGCTGCAGCCGCCGCACCTGATCGCGCCCACTCAGCAAACTCAGCCCATGAAGATCCATCGGAACCTGTGCATCTGAACAGATCATCCGCAGCCTCAGGCCATGTTTCGTCGATGCGATTGATCTGGGCCTGAAGCACGTCGGCTGATGCCTCGACTGCACGGGCTAATGTCTCGCCAGTGTACTGCGCCGCATTCGGTAGTGCCTGATGATGTCGCGCGACAGCCAACGTTGCAGCGAGCTGGTCGCGGGGTGGAGCATCGGTTTCCTCGAGGACGTACCAAGTCGCAAGCGCTCCCAAGCGGGCATGGACTTTCTCGTCGTCAGGGCCATCGTAGTTCTCCGCCGGTCGAACGTGGGCCTGAAACTGCGGAGTCACCTTCCCGAAGTCATGGAGGCTGGCTGCGATCCGGAGATACTGTGTACGGTCGTCATCCGGACCGAATAGCCGAACAGCACGGTCCCCGACAGTTCGATTGTGGGCAGCGAGTCGGAGCGCTCCATCATCAGTGAGCTGCGAGGACGGGTATGCGTCGTTCTCATCGACATCTGGATGGGAAATTAACGGTAAGTCCATGGCCTGTTTGAATGGGAATCGCTGATTGTAGAGCTGATTCTATCGGAAGACGACTGTCCGGTTGCCGACTGATACCGGCTTCACGTCCGTTCCAGCATCGGTTTTGACGGTGCCATCCGAACGCCGTGTGAAGACGTAATCATCGAAACGAGTCGTACGGCGGCCACCCTGGTGTCGTTCCATCACTGCGGGCGACCGTTCGGATTCGTAGGCGACGCCGCCTTGTGGTATCGCGTCTGCCAGCTCGATCGGGACTACTGAATCAATATCGTATGGTCCGCTGCTCGATGCCGGTTTGGGATCCTGTCCAACCTGGACATCCTCGATAGTCGCGAGATATTCTGATTTCCCGAGACTCGGAGGGTAGACGCATGTCCCTGCTGCCAGATGGTCCTGCAGTTTTTGATAGAATTCTTCGTCCTCAAGGGCGACATCGATACGGTAACTGGGATCTGCCAGCACTTCGTAGGCGTGCAACTGGCGGTCCCCAGTCGTCTCTTGGTAGGTCAGGGAGTAATTCCGCCGCTTCTTGGCTGTTGTCGTCACGTCCTGGTCTGGATCCGTCCCAAGACCGGTTGTCGGGATATTGATTGTGCGGAGGTCCGCCTGGGGTGTGATTGCAATCGCGGCATTGTCGTCCCCAAAGGTCTCATAATAGGAATTCCGCTCGGCACCGACAATAGCAGCGAGCATCCCAGCGACTGTCGTTCGTGGCGGGATCCGGTATGTTTGCTTTGTCACCGTTCGGCCAACACGTTTGAAATGGCCCCAGGTTGAACTCACCGTGAACGACAGGCAGCGGTCGGGGATTCCATCGGCATCAATCTGTGGAGACATTGGTGAATCAGTGTCTCCTACCGTGCCAGATCGCGCTCGTCGACGACATCAATTTCGTGGACATCGAGCCCTCTGCTATCGAGTTCTGTAGCGAACTGATCCCCGGAAATCGCTTCGTCACCAGTGTCTAGAGTCATTCTGTCATCGCCGATGAAATGGATGGTTTCGATACGGTCTCGATTCTTATCGAGCGTCGACAAGAGATCGGACACATCCAACACCACGTCTGAGATGGATCGGAGGGGTCCATTGCCATCTCCGAGCTCAAGCAAGTTCTGGAGGCCGCCAATGTGGTAGTCGTCTTCGACGTATTCGACGCGGAGGTAGAGACGCGGTTCCTGCCCGAGTTTCGAGCGGGAGGTCGTCTGGTTTTTGAGTCCGCGCCAACAAAGTGTGTCGAGCCGCTCCACGTCAGCCGCTGACAGGTTGGTCGATTCTGCACCGTGATTGTCCACCAGCCCGTAGAACGGGAAGATACCGTACTTGATGCGCTTGTCGTCGAGATCGAAGCCACCCTGCCGGTTTCCTTCACCCGTCGAAATAACACTCGTGAGCGAATCATACTCCTCGTTCTCTTCGACTTCGTTCAGTGACTTCGCGGGGAGGAATTGGACCGGGCCTTGGTAGTGGTTCGGAAACGCACTGTTGAGCGCCTCTCGGAAGGCTTCGTCTTCCTCATCGTCGCTCGCCTCAAAGCTGAGGGTCGCACCAAAGTATCGCACATCGGTCGCCGCTTCTAGGAAGGATTCTCCAATATCTTCGATATCTTCGAGATCTTCGGCGTCATTCACCTCTCCGAGAATGTCTTTGATGAGCGTCGTTCGGGTGCGGGATTCACCGTCGATTTTCTTCACGTAGATGTCGAACCCGTCATCCTGTAGCTGGTCTCTGAGATATCGCTTGAGTCGGACATCAGTGATAATGCCCTTGCCAGTGTCTGGATCGCGTCGTGGTCGGTTGTCACCGATGGGGTTCCCATTCGGGTTGCAGTCCTGTGCGTCGTACACGAAAAGCAGTTCGGAGCGATTGAGTGTCGTCATTGGTTTCTGGATCAGTTTTCGGCGGGTTCTTCGGCTGACGATTCGTCGGTGGCTGTATCGTCGTCCATGAGGTCGAATGCAACTGGCATCGACCGACGGCCATGTGCATGCCCGAGGACGTAACAGAACTGCAATTCCCGCTTGTCGATGTCCTCCCATGAGGTCGGCATGTCCTCAGTCTGTTCAAGGAGCCTGTCGACGGTCTCTGGGAAGAGTAGGTCACGCTCGAACGAGCGATCTGAATCCTGGGCGTAGACCTTCGCTTTCTCCAGTGCGGATGTGATGGCATTCTCAAGGCTATTTTTCGACAGCTCATCGCCTCGTGTCCCCGTATCTAAGGGCCGTCCGATGTTGCGCTCGGACTCTTGATGCCAACTGATTTGGCCGATAAGAACGCCTGCGAGCGCCGTTGCACAGGGCTCTGAGTCGTCAAATAGCGGCCGGTCGAGAAACCGGTCAAGTCGTTGCTCTCTGATCGTCGCGATATCGGTCGTATCGATGTCGGTGGTCATTGTCGTATCAGTCGGTTCGATTGGTCTGTCGATTCCTTCCAGCAAGCCCGCTCGCGAGAGTGATTCGAGGTGAACGAGTTGCTGTGCAACAATCTGGTGAGGTGGTAGATCACCGCCTTCGGACGCATCACTGTAGCGACGGAGGTACTCATCGAAGAGCATCTCCACCGAGAGCGGCTGGCCGGATATCAGCCGATGGTCGACGACTCGTCGAAAGTCATCTCCCTCCTCGTCATCGCGGTAGCCGAAGACGGCGTCGGTGAATTCGTGACCGGTAATCAAGTAGAAGGCTTGTGTCCGGCCTCTTTTGCGGTCCGTCGGGATGTCAAGCAACGGCCACCCATCGTAGCGCTCAAACCCACCTTGCACTGGATCCAGAGTTGGACCGTTGATGGTGTCAACAATCCCATCTGCGAGTTCGTTAATCCAGTACGTTCTGGCGGCAGGCGTCTCACTGATGATATTCTTATCATCACTGATTGGCATCGTCACGGTATAGAACCGCAATTCTCGCTCTGCGAGTTCGCGTATTTTTTCATCGTCGTGCTCTCGCAGGCTATATGTCACCTGTGCCATTGGCGGGTCACCCGAGTCGAGGTGGTCGCTCTCGTCCTGGATGGACTCGATTGCCAAAAAGAGGGCTTCAGCTTTCAGCCCCGTCAGCTCTCCAGCGAAATACGGGAGGGCATAGGTTTCCATCCCACCGCGTCGGTAGACACAGCGCTCAATGAGATCCTGACTCTTGGCGAACAGCTGAGCCGTATCCGCACTGACTGGATAGTTCCGCCAAGACTGATCCCGTCGAAGACCGGGCTGTGCGTCGGGGTGCTTGACTGAGAACACGCCCAGCGGACTTTCTGGAGTGCCTACAACGCGGTCTATCTCATCCTGAACTAATCCGAGTGCCTGCCCTTCTGACGAGCCATTGTCGATATTTTTATCGGCGGCGTTCGCGCTCGCATACCGTTTCATCGCCTCATCTAACAGGCCAACCTCTCCCGGCCAGAACCAGTCAACTGTATCTGCATCGACTGACTCGATTACCCCACCGTCAAGTCTGAGTCGAACCGTCATCGCAGTCGGGATCTCATCATCCGCGGGTAGTAGTGACTGGATGTCGGACCGGAGCTGCTCCAGCGTCTCGGAGTCCTTCTCGAACACCGACGCCAACTCGTCGATGATCCAGCCGTCGGGATGGCCATCATCGCCTGTCAGACTCTGGACTGGGTCCTGGCCGGTCCACGAGCGAATGCGCCGAAGGATCGTCGACGACACGCCTTCGGCGTCGTTCCCGTTCTTTGAACCGATCTGGGTGAGGCTATACTTCGCACCCCGACCAGAGGATTTGTGCGAGTAGCCCAGTTTCGGGATGTCTTCCTTCCGGAGGACGCGCTGATCGATATCCTCAATCGAAGTCGAGTCCCCGGTGAGATCGATCGAGATCGTCACCAGTCGACCGTCGTCGATGAACGGCGCTAATTTGCTGGGTGTAGTAAAGAGGCCACCGCCGCTTTCGGCGACGGCAAGAACTCCGTACAACGCCATCACGTCTTCAAGGCTGGCAGGTGGCCGACCATGCCAGTGCTCGTCCAACGCCTTCTGGAAATCGTCACTGGTCAGTTCCGTGCTCATCCCGAACCAGCCCGTGGCGGGGTCTGTTCCCTGAGATTGAGGAAACCGAAGCCATGCTCACGACGCTGCCCGATACCCGCATCCAGTGCGAGCTTCAGGTGGTAGCGATGGGTTTCGTCTCTGACTCGATACCCTAGTCGCCATTTTGAGAGGATTATCTTCCGATTTACCTCCGTAGCTGGCTGGAACTGTATCGAGTAGGTTACCTCGTCTTTGATCGGTTCGTAGCTCTCGAAAAGCGGCTCATCAACCTCCATCGGGCCATCGTAGTACTCGTCGCCATAGAGTTCGTGTGTTTGTTGGAGGGATCGCTGGAGGGTGTTTTGAAGCGCCCCCATCCCATGTTCCGGTCGCCAGAAAATCTTCGTTTCTGCATCGCCGGACTCCATCTTGGACGTATCGATGCCGTGTTCGTCTGCTAATTCACGGCCGAAGGCACAGAAGACACCTGTGCCAGTATCGATGCGGCCAGTCGAGCCTGGTTCGCCTACCTGTGGCGCATGACCTGAGATGTCCGCGATCTCGAATCGCATCTGGCCAATGTCGAACGCCCGATTCGTTCCGAAGTGTGCGATGAGGTCATCGAGCACTTCCCGCCGAGGGGATGCAATCCGGACATATCGACGGTCGCCCTCATTGATATGCCCCCATGGAAACACGTTTGAGAAGGCGAAGCCAACTCCATGGTTGGTATCGTGTGTTTCGGCGTACTTTTTTTTGTCTTCGAGACCACGCCAAATCCGTCCGCGGAGCTTGTGATGATACCCCGTATCGTATTCTGCGTCAGCAATTGAGTCAAGTGCCAGCTCAATGCGCACGGGTCACATCACCCCCATCTTGCTACCAGCTTTTGGCATATATGCATCATTACCCCACCCCCGCTTGTAATTTTCCCTGCATGTATGGCATACGATTCTTGATAGGATGGTTGCAGCCACCGCAGAATTACGACTCCCTACAGGGATTGTCAGCATTACCATCAACCCCCCGGGGGTGACACAAGAATTGGTGGTCTATGGGAAATTCTTTGTGAAACCGTGCTCAATAGATTCTCAGACCGCCTAATTGGGGCGGGTTTCAGACGAACCCATGTGGGATTGAAGCAGGCAATAGCTTTCACAAACTCAAAATCCAGCAGAGTTTCAGACGAACCCATGTGGGATTGAAGCAACAACGTCAGATGTGTGAGTCTGCCCACCGTAGGGTTTCAGACGAACCCATGTGGGATTGAAGCTTCTCGTAGAAATCCGGGTTATGTTTACGCTGGTGGAGTTTCAGACGAACCCATGTGGGATTGAAGCCGAGCAGCGTCCACGCGCCGATGAGCCGCGGGAACAGTTTCAGACGAACCCATGTGGGATTGAAGCGACGCTCGCCGCCACGCTGGGGTTCACGGTGGCGTTTCAGACGAACCCATGTGGGATTGAAGCGAGGAGTTCATCATCAGCGATACCTACACCACGAGTTTCAGACGAACCCATGTGGGATTGAAGCGAGTACCAGATAGACCTTGACGCGAAGGATTTGGAGTTTCAGACGAACCCATGTGGGATTGAAGCTATCCGACCCCCATCACCATCGAAGACCTGCGCGAGTTTCAGACGAACCCATGTGGGATTGAAGCCCGTGGGTGGCCGAACCGAAAGTACAATGCTTGAAAGTTTCAGACGAACCCATGTGAGATTGAAGCTTCAAAGAGGCGCGGATCTATTGGCAGATCCTCGAGTTTCAGACGAACCCATGTGAGATTGAAGCTGGTATGAGTATTATGCGATATGTCCGCGTCAGACGGTTTCAGACGAACCCATGTGAGATTGAAGCGAATAATGGCACCGTGTGACATCAGCAGCTGGATGTTTCAGACGAACCTATGTGAGATTGAAGCAGCAAGCCAAAGGACCACCCGGAGTTTGACGCCGTGTTTCAGACGAACCCATGAGAGATTGAAGCATGAAGTCCAGCCCCGCAAACGCCCCGAACTGGCGTTTCAGACGAACCCATGTGGGATTGAAGCGTCACTGAAGAGCAATACCACCACGCGGGCTATGCGTTTCAGACGAACCCTTGTGGGATTGAAACATCGTCATGAAGCTCGGTCCGTTCATCACCGTTGTGGATGCTGGCTTCGATTCCCCCAGTACTCGCCGAACGACATAGCTAGAGCTAATACACCGGGCGATGGCGTGCCCGCAGGCGTGCTGGCAAGGGTTCAGTAAGGGTAGTCAGTCCGCGACAGTCCCTCCATCAGTCATTGCCGACGGTTGTTGGCCGCCACCGTAGGAGCCCAATGTCGTCTCGCCGCTGTCAGCAAACTTCGAGTCGCCGCTGGCGTTCGCGAACTCTCTGATGGTCCGGGCCATATCGGGGTGGTCGATTTCGAGTTCGGTCAGATTGAGGCGCAGCACCTGTTGTCTGTCTGGTTTGTCAGTCCCGATCCCGAAGTGTTCAGCGGCCGCTCGCATCACCTCATGCATCGTTGGTCTCGAAATCTCGTCGATATCCAGTAGTTCGACCGAGCGGCGGCACTCGGCAGTTGTCTCTATGAGGGGCTGATATTGGGTGGGAGTGCAGCGACATGACTGTCGTCGGGCCGACGGCGGCTCTATTCATTAAGATAGGAGCCAGTTCTGGTGAGGACACACCACCATTACAAGTGAAACACCTGCCGTCGGACACACCACTGTTACAAGTGAAGCACTCACTGGTAGCCAAACCGCGATTTCAAGTGAAACGGCTTCCGTCAGACACACCACTCTTTCAAGTGAAGAACGTAGGCAATCTTGCGACGTACTTTCACTTGAAAGGGTGGAGACCCCTCATCCAACGTTATTCATGGCGGCAATGTCCCGGATTGCATCGATTTCTGTTGTCAAGCGAAGGACGTCTGACATCGCCTCAACAGCACTCGTAAACGGGACATCGAGTTCGTAGTTGTAGTAGTTCCCTCGAGAACCGCTTCGGTTTTCATGCGCTGAGAGGATGCCCAACATCCGAAGGTCTGACAGGTGGTTATGAAGGGACCGCTGGCCCAGCGCATCGGTTTCAGACGATTCACAGAGTGACCGATACTCCTCATAGAGGTCACGAGTGCGACAGGGCGTTTCTTCTTTGGCTGCTTTCGAAATGACTGCCAAGAGTGCAAGGCGGCCATGCGTCGTCAACTCGCGCATTCCCTCTTCGACTCGTTCTTGTTCGAGTTGTGAGCGGGCATCCTCGATATGTTCTTCTTTGATCATCTCAGCTTCGCGGTTTTCCGCGATTTCACCACCTAACCGAAGGAGGTCAAGGGCTTGTCGGGCACTGCCGCTGTCTCTCGCGGCGAGAGCAGCACACAATTGCAATACACCGGTATCGATTGACCCATCCGTGACAGCGACTTCGACACGTGATTCAAGAATGTTTTTCAGTTCTGTCGCATCGTATGGCGGGAACTGGAGTTCCCGCTCACAGAGGGTGTCCTGAACACGCGGATCGAGCTGGTCACGAAATTTGAAATCGTTGCTGATGCCGATAACACCGACCTTTGCTGAGTCGAGATTCCCATTGGCCCTGGCTCGAGGAAGTTCATAGAGGAGCTCATCCCGATCACCGATTGAATCGACCTCATCAAGCACGATGAGAATGGTCCCACCGATGGCCTCAAGCTCCTGATAGAGTTTTTTAAATACGGTTTGCTGTGGATACCCGGTTGAACTGATCTCGCCACCGGACGGTCGGAGTTCATTTACGAGTTCGACAGCGACCTGATACGAGGAATTGAGCGTTTTGCAGTTCAGCGAGATAATAGAGAGATCGATATCATCGTATGCAGCGACATCGTCCTGGAGTCTGTCGAGAAGGTAGTCAGTGACGGCCGTTTTTCCGACGCCGGTATTCCCGTAGAGAAAGATGTTGTTTGGCTCCCATCCGTCGATTACTGGCTGAAGAGCGTTCATATACTCCTCAATTTCTTCATCCCGTTCCTCAATCTGTTCCGGCTGGTAAGACTCCCCCAGGGCGTCCTTATTTCGGAAGATATTCTGCTTCCGCTCGAACCGACGCATAGCCAATCTTTCACAAGAGGTGTATATAAAACCACCTCTGCATCTGTTTCAAGTGAAGACACTCACACACCACTGTTTCAAGTGAAGAACTAGAGTAGAGTAGTTACTAGAACAACAGTCCACTATTTCATCTAAAGCGCTGACATGACTGTACTGTGCTGCAATCCTGATTCTGGTGTTACTAACTCTGTAACTCCTATTTATGGTCGATTCATGATAGGTGGCTGGTTCTTGGATCTCTACCGGGGACTCCACCGTTCACCCGCTTCACGTGAAAGAGTGGTGTGTCTCTCCCCCTGCCTCTCACTGTCTCATCTCGAAGTTGGTGCTCTCAAGCTAACCAACATCCAGCGTCAGTTGGGGAAAGTGTTGGTTAGTTATGGTCGTGACTGTGGAATTTCAGGCGCCACTGCCTTGACGGAGTATCTGACAGTGTTGTCAGAAAGAACAGAGGGAGTATGTCAGATAGAATCGTTCGTTCTCAGACTTCTTTTCCTACACCTCATAGAGGGAAGGAAAAGGGAAGTCGTTTCACGTCACTCTAACGAAACGAGAACAAGCGTACGTTACGCACCACGTTCCTGTGGATTTTATTGCAGGGGTCTAGTGGGGAATTCGTTACCGCTCTTGTCGACCACCTCCATCTGACACACCACTCGCGAGCGTGTTGACAACACTGTCAGAACGCCCCTCAGTCATCAGCGTTCACCGCCGTTGCCTGGTTCAGCTCATCGAAGTCCGTCGTACTTGACGCCTCCTCGGCTGTATTCTGTTTATTCTCGCTCTCACCGTCGGATCTGACATCGGCGTCAGCAGTGTCAGCGTTGTGGACGCTAGCTTTCATCTTCCGCTTTGGAACGGTCAGGGTGTGTGGCTTCCCGGAGCGGAAGTTGATTAGTCCGTGGTCGGAGCACGTGTCGATATCAACGCAGTCCTTGTGGGCGTCACCATCGACGATCGTGAACCGCTGGACGTCGCGCATAACACGGCCGGCTGTCTTGGAATACGACTGTGGCTTGACACCATCCAGCAGGCCTTCGTCTTCAAGAACCTCCACAGCCTGCTCAGTGTTCATCGTGAACTTCTGGCCGTCTGGCGTGACGTTCTGGTTCGTCTCGCCGCTGGCCTTATTCACGAACCGCTCGTACAGCGCCGCAGCACGCTTCTGTGACTTACTGAGCGACGCGCCGACGCCGGAGTTCAGATCAACCATCATCCGGTGCAGCGGGAGCATATTCTCCCGGCTCTTCTCCGAGGTGCCCTGGTTCTCAGCAGCCGGCTGGGTGTTCGTGACCGACTCTTTCACCGTCCCGTGCTCCTCGACGAACGGCTCAATGTCGCTTTTTTCCACGTCGGGCTCTGGATTCCCAAACACCAGGCGGTTGAGATTCTTTCGGCCCGTCTTGTTCGAGGCGATGCTGTTGCCGACCGGCACGCCGCCGACAAACAGGTTCTCTATCTCTTTTGCATCACCCCGATACTCGATGGACTCTTGCTCGGCAACCTCCGTTTCGAGCTCGTCAACGCGCTCGCGAAGCCGTTCGTTCTCCGTTCGTAGGTGTGAGACCTCTTCGACGAGGTCGGCAACAACATCCCGAAGGCCGTTCGAACTCTCGGGCAGTTCCTCGGCAGTTGGTGGAGAGTTGTCGATGCTCATTGGGCACCTCCCGTGCGTGGACCGCTGACTGTGCCGTGGGCGATACCCTCGAACGTTTCACGCAGCACGGCGCGATTGGTAGCAATCGCACTGTTGGTAGTCGGCTCGAGCTGGGAACGGTGGCCCCTTCTCAGGTGCGTTGTGTTCTCGTAGTGTCTTCTCTGTCCTGCGACTTGCACGTGCGGTGAGTTAGAACCGCCAGCAGCGTCAGACATTGGTATCCTCCTCGACAAGACTGCGAACGACATCGGCGTTTGACCCGCGAGCGATACTGACACGGTTGGCAGCGGCGTTGACCTTCTCATCAGACGACTCGACAAGCACGCGTGCTGGGGCATCATACTCGTCATAGGTGTAGCGCTCGCGAACGATCCCAAGCAGCGAACCGCCGCTGAGTCGGTCGACCTTCACAGGCGTGCCGACATCGGCGGGTTCGTCAGCGCGCGCCTTGCGTTTGGCCGGCGCGCCCTGGCTGGCTTTACTCATCGGCCCACCCCCGCTTGCGGACTCTGGCGAGCGCGTCGAGCAGCACGGCCTCGGCGTCGGCGTCTTCTTGGTCGGCAACGAGATCGGCGACCTCGACGACACGGTCGATACTGGCGTCGCACTCACTCGCCATCGTCGCCCTCCTGGCCGTCGTCGAAGACGATGCGTTCGAGGCGAGTCAGGCGCCGGTCGATATCGTCTTCGGTGATGCACCCGCCGTCGGTCTTGAGCTGACGGACCGGGCCGCCAACAGCGGCCACAGAGTCAGCGTCGGGCCAGCGCTCGTCGAGCGACCGGCCGTCGACGTCGTAGTGGTTGCCGTGGCCAGCGGTCATAGCAGGTCACCGTCCAAGACCTCGGCGAGCGGTTCCCGCAGTTCGCCGACGAGCGCTTCGCGGTCTTCGAGACTGAGGTCCTCGTCGTGATCGACGGCGACGGCGGCCCGGATTCCGGTTCCGTCGGCGGGCTCGAAGCCGACGATGACCTGTGACTCGGCGTCGTCGACAGTCGTGATGACCGCGTCACTCGTCGCCATCGTTGCCTCCGAGCGCGGGGCAGGTTTCGAGGTGGCGCGCGAGCGACTGCTGGTCGTCAAGCGGCTCCTCGCACAACGGACAGCCCGTCGCGACCACTGATGGACCGCGTTTCTCGATAGCCATCTCAGCAGTCACCTCCCGTCGTCCGGTCGGCGAGGTCGTCCAGGGCGTCGACGGCCGGCCCCGTCTCAGCGGTCGCACAGACTGTGCCGTTCTCGCGGCTCCAGCGGACCAGTCCGGTGTCGTCCAGCTTCGAAATGTGTGTCTGATATAACGACACGTACACGCGCTTGCGCTGTTGGGACTGGAGTTGGCCGCGATCAGTGTTGACTTCCGCAGCGGCGACGATCTCCGCGAGGTCGGTGAGTTCGAGTTGGCCGTGTTTGTTCACCGCCCGGAGGCATTGCCGTCGGCGTTCGGACTGGGCGATGTTCAGCAGGGCATTGAAGGGGACGCTCACTGCTGGTGGTTCTGGCTCGTCGTCGCTTGAGAGCAGGCGTTTCAACATCCTGCCACCTCCGCAGTGACGGCGGGAGTCTCCGGGTCGATACTGTTATCCAGTACGCTCGAATAATTCCGAGCGCGGTCGTTTGCTTGCTTCATAGCGCTGGAACGACCGCATTGGGTCGGTGTGCCTGCACCGGCCCGCTTTCGTAGACGGACCTTACTGACCCAACGACAGTCGCATAAGTGGCACATAATTTTCCACGTACTTAGCCTTTGGCAGACTATATTCCAATGAGAGATTTTATATTCCCATCTGGGATTGAATACAATAACATTGGAGTATCGCCTTCCAATGAGCAAATGCGAGAACGTCGAGAGTGGGGACAAGGTCAGAAAGCCATCGAGCCCACTCTTGAACTGTTGGAAGACAGTGAACTCGCGCTGTCGCGGATGGCTATCTATCTCAATCTTAACCGTCTCAATGAAGCTACGTACGGTGAAAATACAGTCCGAAGGGCTGTTGATGCGCTCGAAAACGAAGAGTTTGTAGAAGCCCTTGACGAGAACGACGCGTATGTCGTTCTCACTGACGCCGGCCGCGAGTACTTGGAGACGGACGACAGCTAGGGACTGTAGAAGCCGTCGCGGTGGCCGATCCGCCGAATAAAGAACACATCGTCGCCGTCGTCCCGCCTGCGCCAGTCGACAACGAGCCTGTACTGCCCAGCTTTGAGCTTGTAGTACGGGCTGTTGGTATACGGTTCGAGGAAGTAATCGGGCTCGTAGAACGGTTCCTGTGAATTCGCCCGAATCTCTTCGACCTTCGACCGGACTTGCTCCGTCGCTGTGTTGTCTGCCTTCTCCAACCAATCGACTGCCTGCGACGAATACTCGAAAACGACCATCCGACGTGTCTACTCGTCCCCGAAGAGTTCGTCGTGCGAGACCGTTTCGCCACGCTCCAGTTCGCCCTCGGTCGCCTCGATGTCGGCCTTGACACTGTCCGACAACTCGGGAGCGACGAGTGCGGCCCAGCCCTTTGCACGAGCACCGAACTTCTTGCTCACGACCTTGCCGTCTGACTCCATTTCGCCGAGCCGACGGCGGACTGTCTCGCCGCTGACTTCGATATCGAAGTGCTCGGCGAGCGCGTCGGTGATCTCGCTTGTGGTTAGCATCGGTTCTTCTGGGCCTGTCTCGTAGTCGAATGCTTTCAGCACGTCCTGCTCGGTCAATTTCGAACCAAACGTTCCATCGTCGTCGTGAACTCGTTCGCTCATACTCCAATATACCCGAGCAGTCCGAATAAGTGTTTTGCACGTACCATATGCTACAAAGCAATAGGTTTATATCCTTGTGGCACGTGGCATATGGTACGGAAGGCCGGTCACTCGGGGCACTTGGAGTGTAGAAGTGCCCGCGTGCTGATGACACGCGGGCCGGGCTTCCGTGGTGTGAAAACCCATGAGCAAATCTGCGACACCGACTACTAAACCTGTCGGCACGACCGAACTGAATCCACAGGAACGTACCGCCCGCGAACTGCTCACCCAAGGCTACCCGCTCTTCCTGGGCGTCGACGGTGAAGGCGCGGCCCACTACTGGGACAGCTACGAATTCGCCGTGGCCGTTGTCGCCACCGAAGACCACGCCGAGAAAGTCCCACTCGCCGAGACGCCGTATGAAACACTCGCAGGGTGGTGCGAGTACACGCAGGACGAACGCGGGTGGGCTGTTGGCCCCCACGTCGGCGGCAACATCGTCGACGATCTCGTCCGGGGGCTGAGCGCATGAGCAAGACCGTTCGCTGTACGGTCGAGAATCGCCAGCGGGTCCGGCGTGCTGCCCGGGCTCTGCGGGAGATGGCGCCGACCGCGGTGGTCGAAACGACGCCGCCGGTGCGCTCGGAACACGACGCCTGGACGCTTGATGCCGTACTTTGTGAGACTGAGGGTGTCCCGCCAGAGGTGCTACGGGAGCTGGCACTCGCGGGCTTGACGCTCCAGCCGACGCCCACGCAGGCTGAGCATCAGCACGTCGTGGCGACGGCCTGAGCGAGACAGCGATACCTCTATTTTTTTGACGACTTGCATGCGTATCTGACATGGGTTGCGATGGTTTCCGAGACTACTCCTGACAGCTCGCGACCCCGCGCCGGGGCCTGGTGAGGCAGGTCCCACGGCGGCGCGAGTATGTATCTGTAGCTGACGGGCGAGTCGTATGTAAACCCCCCTTGGACTTCCGGGAGGTACAGAGCATCAGGAGATTAAGCGTGTTTGAGCGGTCTTGTCCTTGAGGTCCGAGATGGGTCCGCATTACAGCTTGGCCGTTTAAGCCGTTGTCAGGGCGA
>Ga0207720_100185_pt1 | contig 57454 bp, 67 predicted proteins | sample A23P2SouthBayCA_2_FD_187751 | JGI IMG/M metagenome (GOLD analysis project Ga0207720, IMG submission 187751) | Aerobic enrichment media microbial communities from Eden Landing Ponds, California, USA - A23 E3 (2) (SPAdes) | ecosystem: Environmental > Aquatic > Marine > Unclassified | place... | reverse complement strand
GGCCCGCCGCCCGCACGGCCGCAAGCACGTCGTCGAGCATCGCGCGGGCGAACGCCCGGCGTTCCGCGGCGTCGAACAGCCCGTCGAGCCGCGTCTTCGGGCGCTCGGCCGCGAACGGAACCAGGACGCGCATGCCGAACGGGTGGGCAGGGGCGGCCAAAAGCGCCTCGGTCGGGCGGAGACATGACGGGGACGGACTCCGAGAAATTGGAGGTGGCTAGCCGAGCTTGTCGTGGCTGTCCTGCTGTGACCGCCAGTAGAGGAAGCCACCGACGAGCAGCGCGATCACGACCAGCCCGCCGACGCCGTACAGCGCCAGCCGGAACGTCTGGCTCGACTGCTGGGCGGAGTTCGCCCGCGACTCGGCCTCGTCGGCCAGGTTCATCGCCAGGTCGAAGTTGCCGTTCTCGTAGGCGTCGACGGCGTTGTCGATGGAGGTCTCGGCTTCGCTGACGTCCGCGCCCGCGGAGTCGGCCGAGTCGATGGCCGCCTGCGCATCGTCGAGCGCGTTCCGGGCCTCGCGACTCGACTCGGTGTAGTGGGTGGCCGTCCACTCGTCGATGGCGTTCGTCGAGCCGCCCTCGCGAGTCTGGGACAGCGCGAGCACGGTGAACGTCTGGGCCGGATCGTAGCTGTACGCCGTCACCTCGGGGACCGTCCCGGAGACCCGGATCTCGACCTCCGCGGTGCCGTTGGCCGTGGCGATTTCTGCGCCGTCGAAGGTCTGCCCGTCGAAGGACTCCTGTCCGGTCTTCGAGCCGGTCTGGTCGATGTAGCTCACGGTCCAGGTCACGTCGGTTAACTCGGTCTCACCCGCGAGCTGCCACTGTTCGAGCTGGGGGTCCTGATACAGCTGTGTCAGGGTGACCGTCGCCTCGATCTGGGAACCGACTGCGGCGTCGCCCGGGACGTCTTCCTCGCCGACCGAGACGGCGGCGGCCGGGACCGCGACCGCGGACAGCACGAGGAGAGCGGTGAGCGCCAGCGCGACGCTAAAAGAGCGATTCCAGCTCGTCTTCGTCATCGTTCACCAGGTCGTCGAGGTTCTCCTCGCTCTCCTGTTTGATTTCGTCGATGTTGTCCTGCGCCTCGATCGCCACCTGTTGGAGCTCCTTGATGCGGGGGACGTTCGTCACGCCGGACAGCAGGATGACGCCGGCGACGAAGCCGCTGCCGGTGACGGGGTAGTCGCCGCCGCGAACCTCCATGCTGCCGGTCTGCTCTTCGAGCCACTTGCGTCCGCGCTCGATTCCCTTGCGGTTTAAATGCTCCGGCGGGCCGGCCATGACGAGCAGCGCGCGCTCGGCGCCCTCGATCTCGCAGGGCAACGTCAGGCGACCGAGCGCGGCCTTGCGGACCAGGCTGGTGATGCGGTTGGTGGTGTGAGCGGTGTCGAGGTCGTCGTCGTCGTCGCCGCCGGTGAGCCGGGAGAGGAGACCGTTCGAACTGCCGCTCTCTTCGACGGTCTCGGAGGCGTACCCCACCGTGGAGACGCCGCCGCCCGCGAGCGTGTTGATGATCTCCGAGGAGTCGACGACGCTCTCGGCGACCTCCTGGCCCTGGTCGACCTCGCCGGCGCCAAAGAGGATGCCAAAGCGCTTGACGATTTCCTCGTTGATCTCGTCGTAGCCGCCCTGGACCGACTCGCCGGTCTTGCGCCAGGCGTCGTTGTCGAACACGAGGAGGTTGTCGACCTCGCGGACGAACGTCTGGAACGAGCGGGCCGCGTTGAGAGTGTAGATACCACCCTCGTCGCTCCCGGGGAGCACCCCGAGCCCGTAGACCGGTTCGGTGTAGATGCGCTTGAGGTGTTTCGCGAGCACCGGCGCCCCCCCGGAACCGGTCCCGCCGCCGAGCCCCGAAACCACGAGGAAGGCGTCGACCTCGTGGACCGGAATGGCGTCGATGGCCCCCTGGATCTCGTCGATGTCCTCCTCGGCGATTTCGGCGCCGAGTTCGTTGTCAGCGCCCACGCCGTGTCCCTTCACCCGGGACTGGCCGATGAGCACGCGCTGGTCCGTCGGGATGTGTTCGAGCCCGAGCAGGTCAGCCTTGGCCGTGTTGACCGCAACCGCCGCACGGACGATGTCGGCTTCGTGGCGTTCGTCGTACTCGACGAACTTGTCGACGATCTTTCCCCCAGCCTGCCCGAATCCAATCATTGCCAGTTTCATCGTTCCGGTCCCCTCGCCATTGCTTGAACCCCAGGTCGAATGTGGATATAAACCTTGTGTTGAAAATCATGGATGATTCTCGTATTCGCCGGCTGAATCCGGGCGACGGTGCCGGGTTTAAGCACTCGTTATCGCCCGATTGAACGGGGCTACCGGAACTCAGGAGCCGGCGGTCGACAGGTACTCCCCGAGCGTTCGGAGGTCGCCCTCCGAGACCCCGAACGCGTCGACGTCGTTGTCGGCGGTGGTGTTGTCGAACTGGAGCGAGCGATACTGGTCCCCGCCCATCGGGAAGCCGGGGATCTTTCCGGCGACCGACAGACCGACTCCCGCGAGCGCCATCGGCACCGGGATCACGTTCACCGACCGTCCCCTGGCGCCGTGGGCGAGGCGGGCCACGTCCGCGAGCGTCAACACCTCGGGGCCGCCGATGTCGTAGGTCTCGCCGACGTGCTCCTCCGATTCGAGCGACGCCGCGAGCATCTCGACGACGTCCCCGATCCAGATCGGCTGGAACCGCGTCTTGCCGCCGCCGGGCAGCGGCGTGACGTAGGGGGGCGCCAGCAGCCGAGTGAACTCGACGAACTCGCCGCCCTCCCCGAACACGACCGAGGGACGGAAGATCGTCCAGTCGAGCGACGACTCGCGGACGGTCGACTCGGCCCGACCCTTCGAGCGGATGTACGCCGTGTCGCCGTCGGGATCGGCGCCCAGCGCGCTCATCTGGACGAACCGGTCGACGCCGTGTTCCTCGGCGGCCTCGACGCAGTGTTCGGTCCCCCTGCGATGGACCTCGTCGTGCATCCCGTTGCCCCCCGAGGGTTTGAACAGCGGCGAGAGGGCGACGAGGTTGATCGCGGCGTCCATCCCCGCGAACGCCCCGGCGATCGAGTCGTAGTCGGTGACGTCCCCCGTCGCCTCCGTGACACCCTCCGGGAGGTCGGCCTCGCCGGGACTCCGCGACAGCGACGTGACGTCGTGCTCCCTGCGACGGAGTTCGCGACAGAGGAGCGTGCCGACGAACCCGGTCCCTCCGACGACGAGAACTTTCATGCCCGTTACAAAGGGCGGGAGGATGGTAAAGCTACCGCGGGAACGATCGGCGGCCCGCGGTTGGCCGGCGGCGGCGACGGCCGTCCGTCCCCCGACCTGTTGAAATCCTGTCGTTCCTCCGGGTGGCCGGACGACCACGAACGGGGGCCAGCCGGCGGCGTCGACCCTGCGGCCGCGGGAGCCCCGCGACGGGGGCGGCGCTCAGCGCTGCGGGTCGGGAAGGTCGTACTCCTCGGGCGGTTCCATGTAGAGGACGTCGATGGTGAATCCCAGCGCGAGCGGCAGGCCGATCATCACGCCGAGCGCGACCGCCGGCGACCCGAGGTCGACGCCGATGTTGAGCAGTCCCGAGAACACCAGCGTCGACACGAACAGGAGGACAGGAACGAGCAACAGCGTGTACAGCACCGACCCCCACTGGGTGTGCATCCTGATCCGGAAAAAGCGGGTCGCTACCGCCGCGACGAACGTGTGGCCGACCAGCACCACGCCGAGCAAAACGAGGTTCACGGCCGTCGACAGCGCGGTCATACCCGCGCTACGGAGCGAGCGATTGTGTACCTGTCGCCCGTCGTCGGCGGGTGACCGTCGCCGGGGGTCGTTGACCGGAACCAACGTTTTTTTGCCGAACTCCGGCCTACGACCCGCGGATGTCGACGTCGGCAGTCGTGCTAATCGGTGTGGCCGCGGCGGTGTTCGTCGGCGTCGCCGTCGGGGGCTCCTCGACCGGCGTCGCCTTCGGCCCGGCGACCGGGAGCGGCGTCGTGTCGATGCGGGGGGCCTCCGGGCTGATGGCCGCCTTCGTGCTGCTGGGCGGGTTCACGCTCGGGACCAACGTCGTCGACACGCTCGGGACGGAGTTCGTCCCCGGGGAGCACGTCACCCTCGCTGCCTCCATCGGCGTGTTGCTGTTCATGGGGCTCGGCATTCTACTGGGCAACGTGCTGAAGGTGTCGACCAGCACCAGCCAGACGGCGGTCGCCGCCGTGGTCGGGATGGGGGCCGCCCTGGGCGTGCTCGACTGGCGGACCGTCGGCGTCGTCGCCATGTGGTGGCTGCTCTCGACGATTTTGGCGTTCTGGCTCTGTGCGTTCGTCGGACAGTACTTCTACGACGCCCTCGTGGACGCGCTCGCGCTCGTCGGCGACGACGAGGACGACGGAGGAGTAGCTCCGAACACGTTCGGCTCAACTCTCTTTGTCGCTCTGCCCGCAGTGCAGCACGCATGAGTTTAGGTATACCTAAAAAGGAAGCCGCGAGCAGAGGTGCCGGCGCCGCCGAACGGAGGGGGACGACGTGACGGCGACGGACTTCGAGGCGGCCCGCGAGTACGACGACGACCGGTTCTCGGCAGTCGAGGTGTTTCGGAGCGACCGGATGAAGGTCGTCTGTGGCTACTTCGAGCCGGGGCAGTTCATCCCGGTCCACGCACCCTCCAGCGACGTAGCGATCCACGTCCGGTCCGGCACCGGAGTGGTCCGCGACGGCGACGCGGAACACCGCGTCGAAGCGGGCGACGTGGTCGTCGTCGAAGCCGACGCCGACCGCGGCGTCAGAGCCGACGACGAGACCCGGCTGGAGGCCTTCCTCGTCACCGCACCCCCACCCGGCGACGCCGCACACGAACCCGTGCGACGCGGCATCCGAACGGGCAAATTCGACCCGGACGGTGACGAGTCATGACCACAGTCAAGACGCTCGACGACCTGGAGGGAGAGCCCCACGCGAACGTCTTCCCCGACGCGGAGCCGAAGACGGTCCGGCTCACGCTGCCGGCGGGCGAGGCGGTCGCGGCCCACACCCACCCCGGTCGCGACATCGTCTGTTACCTCCTCGAAGGGCGAATCGAGCTCCAGGTCGGCGAGGAGACCGACGAGCTAACCGCCGGCGACGTGGCCCGCTTCGAGGGTGAGGCTGAGATCTCGCCCCGCGCGATCAAGGACAGTACCGCGTTGCTCGTCCTGGCGCCACGGACCGACGACTGACTCCGTGGGCGACGCGGCCCGGCGACGGCTACTCTCGGGCCGCAATCGAACGTCGCCCGGCTACTCTCGGGCCGCGGCCTCCTCGTCCGGGGACTCACGCCGGCGCGGATCGAGCGATCCAAGCAGGATTCGACCGACGGAGTGGGGGCTGTGGTCGCGGATCACCAGGAGCATGTTCGCGCCGAAGACGACGATGCCGAGGGTTACCAGCGCGCCGCCGAGACCGAACGCGAGCGACGGGAGCAGCGACAGGTCGGCGAGGACGAGCAACAGAGTTCCGGCGACGAGCAGCGTCGCGTCTGCGGCCGCCAGCCGATCGTCGTAGAGGTCGTCGATCATCGGAACGTCCCCGAACCCCAGGCGGTCGCTGTACCGGTGGACCCAGATGATGAAGGGGACGATGTGATACAGCGTCCCGAGGACGACGAACCCCACGGTCCCGAGGGCAAAGAGGTGGACGGCGCCCGGTGCGCCGAACAGCGACGCCGACGCGGTCGGGTCCCGGAGCCACGCGGGCGCCGTCAGCAGCGCCCAGCCGAACAGCCCAGGAACGGCGACCGCATAGCGCGTGTGCATTGGCGTCCTGTCGACCCGCATCTCGAAGAGCTTCCGGGCGAGAATCGTACCGAAAGCGAGCGCCGCCACCAGTACGAGAGCGGCGCCGACCCGGGCGAGGGGAACGACGTCGAGGAGCCGCCCGGCCGCCAGCAGCACGACCCCGACCGGGTGGCCGACCTCCTCGATCGGCCGCAGATACTCGTCGACGCCGTGGAGTTCGGTCTGGGTGAACATCGTTCCGAGCTGGTAGAGGGCGCCGTAGACGGTCGTCAGGACCGCGCCGAAGACGGCGAGGGTGGCGTGAGTCGCCACGACCGCGGCGCGGTCGATTGACGCGTCCGCGAACACGGGGTGGGTGAAGTCGATCGCGAGAAGTACACCCAGCAGCGTGAGGACGACGAAGAATCCGAGCGCGAGCAGGAAGTGTCGCTCGGTCACGTCGTAGCCGTCGAGCGGGACGAGCGTCCGGGCGACGTTGTAGACGAACGTCCAGAAGCCGACGAGCATCAACCCGCCGAACGGGACCAGCCACGGAAGCGCTCCCAGGAGGAGCGCGCCGGCGAAGCCGACCAGCCCGACGGCGACGAGCGTCAGTTGTGCGCCCGCGAGCCGCCGGGAGTGCAGGGTGGTACCCGACCAGACCGGAACGAACTGGGTCATCGCGCCCATGATGGTGACGCAGATCCACCCGACCAACAGCAGGTGGACGTGTGCGAGCGTCCCGAACCCCGGAACGGCGTCGGCGACGACGCCGACCCCACCGAGAGCACCGAGGAGGAGGAATCCGAGCCCGACGACGAAGTGACGTAGCGGGATCGTCATCGGCGGCTGCTGGTCCGTCTCGACGGCCCCGGGTATCGCGCCCATACGTGTCGGAAGGGGACTCACGCCCCTGCGTGTGTGTGCGAACATGTTCGAACCGGCGTCGCTCGGATCGAGGTACTCGGCGACGACCCCGAGGTTAAGGCGGCCCTCTACGAACGGACCTCCCGGAGCGATCACATGACTACGTCGCCAAAGGCCGGCGAACTCCTCGTCGGCGCGTGTCTCAGACTCGTCACCGGGTGTCAGGTGGTCGTGTACAATCAGCACTCCTCCCGGCAGGGCAACCAGAACGAGATCGACGTGATCGGCGTCCACACGACGCCGACCGGCGACCAGGAGATCTACAGCTGCGAGGTCGTCACGCACCTGAACGGCATCGGATACGGGAACTACGAGGAGAGCACCGCACGACTTCGGAAGAAGTTCCAGCACCACCAGCGCGAGATCACGGAGATATTTGATTCCGCGGACACCTATCGGCTACAGCTGTGGAGTCCGAACGTGCAACCCGGCCTCGTCACCCGGCTCGAAGAACTGTCCACGGAGTTCACAGACGCCGACAGAACGACGCTCGACCTGGTCATCAACGAGCGGTATACTGATCGCATCGGGGACCTGCGGGCAGAAGCGGCGGAGACGACGAAACAACGGGGCGAGTTGGCGTTCCGCCTGCTCCAGATCCTCGAACACCTGAAGTGACTGGTAGCCCCATCGTGACGGGCTAAACGTGACGAGAGAGATCAGTCCAGTCGTTGGGCGATAACCGGGTGAACGAGCAATCCGAGGATGCCCAAGACCCCGAAGACGACATCGCGGAGTCGCGGATTGGGGGAATCCTCGGTTCACAGAATCAGAATTTAGTCATCGTCGGCGGTGTACGCACCGCCACGACGCTTGATACGCGCGACAACGAGCCGCTGGTCGTCTTGCCGGAAGCTCACGGACAGCCGGAACTCCCCGATGCGTATCTTCTTGTACGGGCTGTTCCGGAGTGGCTCTCCGTAATCCGGAGGGTCGCGCCACGGCGAGGAGACGACTTCATCGAGTTTGTCGAGTATCCGATCTTGGTCGTCGGGGGACAGGCCATCGAGGTCGTCTTCGGCCGTCGAGGAGAGTTCCCACGTCCACCCGTCGTCACTCATCGATCGTTCCGAACCGCTCGCGAGCCTCCTCGGCGCTCGTCGTTCGTCCCTCCCGGATGTCCTCCTCGGCTTCGAGCAGGGCGACGAGTTCGTCACGGTCGAACGTCGGGAACTCGACGGCGTCCCGGAGCGTGTACCGGATGAACTCGCTCCGACTGTTGAACCCGCGTCCCTGCCACGTGTCGTCTATCTGTTCGAGGAACGACTCGGTGACCTTGAAGTTGACCGTGGCGATGTCGTCCTCGCCGTCGTCGTTCGTGTCCGCTTTAGACATACGTACGTAATACGTTGGTCTTACCAATAGGCGTTTCGCCGGAACCTCACGTGCCGCGCAACCGACGTGGATAGCCGCATCGAGGGGCGTTTATATAACATCAATGACTATTTTCGTTCATCCCTCTGTGAGCGCGGATTGGCGAAACCCGTGGTGTCCCTGAGAGAAGGCGCATCCGGGGCGATTTCGGGTCTACTCCGCCGCAGTCTGCGAATTAATTTATGTGACCTGATGATTTATCGAACCGAATGTCGGCGGTAGATGCCCTGTTTAGCGAGAGCAGCGAATCTTGAACGGATCTTGTTCAGGCGAGTTTGGTCATGAAAGCATGCACACAAGGAGTGTACAGCAGAAAGAGCCTAGGCCGGGATTTGAACCCGGGCTCTCGTCCTTACCAAGGACGCGCTTTACCGCTAAGCTACCCAGGCGCGTCCATCGCTTGGCCGGAGTCGTCTTTAGGCGTTTCGATTCGGTCCTCCGCCGGCGCGACGCAACGGGGCGGTTTCGAGCGGGGTCAGGAATCGGTCGCCGAGGAGCGAACGCGGTCGTCGCCGGCCGACAGCGCGGCGATCCGTTCTGGGGTGGCGTCGGCGAGCGAGACGGCCACGGGCGGCAGGTCGCCGTCGTCGGCGTCGCCCGCGAGGTCGCCCGCGAACTCCAGCAACCGGGACGGCGGGTCCCGGCCGACGGCGGTCGCGCCGGCGACCGCCGCCAGCGCGAACACGTCGGCTTCCAGGTTCCGGTCGAGCGCGGCGGCGCCGGCGGCGTTCTCGGCGTCGCGGCGTAGGGTCTGATCGCGGCCGAACGAGCGGACGGTCTCGACGGCCCGGTCCGCGGCGTCGGTCCGGGCGAGCAGGTAAAAGCCGCGCGAGACCAGCACGTCAGCCGCGAGGACGTCGAGGTCGGCGGCGACGCCCTCCTCGACGGCGCCCCGTGAAGACGGGGCATCGGACGCTCCGCCGTGGGCGTCGGGGGCGGACTCGTCGCCGTCCGGAGCGGAACCGTTCTCCTCCGCCCGCGATCCGAGCGACAGCCGCTCCCAGGGTTCGTCGTGAGCGAGAGTTCGCGTCAGGCGGAGCCCCTCGTAGATGAGCTGGACTCCGGCCGCGCGCTCGGCGATGGCGTCGAGGTTGGCGCCACCGTCGAGGGCCCGGGCGCTCCGGAGCGCCAGAACGGCGGGCGCCATGGAGGCTTCGGTCAGCCGCTCTTCGAGCACGCTCCGGAGACGGTCCGGTTCGATGTCCGCGAGCGCCTCGCGGGCGGCTTCGCGGGCCCGAACGACGTCGTCCATCGGAGCGTCCTAGCGACGGGAGGGGCAAAGGCCTTTGGAAAGAGTCCGCACGCGGTCCCCCGATTGGCCCCCACAGTCGTGCGGTCGGGGCCACCGACGATCGATCAGCGAAACAGCGGCTCGGGGGCCGGCGGCATCTTCCGTTTGTGGGCGCTGCGTTCGTACAGTTCGACCACCCGCTCGACCTGTTCCGGGGTGACGTCGAGCTGGCGGACCGTCGCGGACTGCGAGAGGGGGCCGTCGACGTGGAGCGCGAGGACGGCGTCGAGGGTGTCGTAGTCCAGCCCCATCTCCTCCTCGTCGGTCTGGCCGAGCCACATCTCCGCGGAGGGGGTCTTCATCACCAGGTCGCGCGGGACGTCCATCGCCGCGGCGAGCTGGCGCACCTGCTGTTTGTAGAGGTTGCCGATCGGGTTGCAGTCGACGGCCTGGTCGCCGTACTTCGTGAAGTAGCCCGTCAGCGTCTCGCTCCGGTTACCCGTCCCGAGGACCACGCGGTTCTCGGCGTTGGCGACGAAGTAGTTCAGTACGCCCCGGATGCGGACGCGGACGTTGCCCGCGGCGGTCCGGAGCGGATCGGCGTCGACGCGTGACTCGACGTCCTCCTCGGGGTACGCGTCGAGGAACGACTCGTAGATCGGATTGATGTCGAGGACGTCGTACTCGATGCCGAGGTCCTCGGCGACCCGCTCTGCGTCGCTCATGTTGTCCGCCGCGTTCACCTCGGAGGGCATCACCAGCCCGTGGACGCCGTCGGCCCCGAGCGCCTCGACGGCGACGTGGGCGGTGGTCGTCGAGTCGATGCCGCCGGACAGGCCGAGAACGGCGCCGTCGGCGCCCGCGTCGTCGACGACCGAGCGGACGAACTCGACGACGTGTTCCCGGGTCGCTTCCAGTTCCGCGTCGGACAGCCGGAGGTCGAGGGGTGCGGACCCGCTGAGAACCGAATCTGCGCTCATTGGCAGTCGATTCGGCCGGCGGGGACTAATATCCCGCCGTCGCCGGGGCGAGCCTGGACGTGCGTCCACTTCGCCGAAGCGCTATTTTCAAGTACGGCGACGAGGTAGGTGGGGCTGCGCCTACCGCGCGCCGTTGGTCCAGTGGTAGGACAGTGGCTTCCCAAGCCACTAGCCCGGGTTCAATTCCCGGACGGCGCACTCTTCTCGGACTCCGCACACCGGAAACCGGAGCCTCGACGACGCCGCAAGGTCCACGTGAGCGGCTGCGCTGGCGAGGCTTCCGACGAGCGTGAGGACCACGGCGAGACCGGGGTCGAAGCCGGGGCCGACCGGGGGGCCGACGTCCCACTCGACGACGAACGGCTCGACTCGCTGGCGAACGGACGACGCAGTCGGAACCGCACGACCGATCGGGGGCCGGGCCTACCCGGAACCGACCGAGAGCACGGCCGGATCGGTCTCGAACGGTCGATCCGCGACGATGTCGCGGAGTTCGGCCGTCGCGTCGGCGTCGAACCAGAGGCGGCGGCGCCACCACGGCCCCCGGCCCGAGTCGTTCGACAGCGCCGTCACGACGCGGTTGGCCGTCGTCCCGGCGTCGGGCGCCGACAGCGGGACGGCCCGGTCGAACAGCCGCGACCCGGGTCCGCCGGCGACCAGCACCGCTGCGTCGAAGGGATCCCGCTTGACGTGGGCGTTGTTGGCGAACCGCTCCCGCGTCGCGGAGTCGCAGTCGGACCAGGCGTCGCCGGTGAGGACCGTCTCCACCTCGAAGACGGCGATCAGGTACGCGCCCCAGCCGTCGACGATCCAGTCGCGGGCGTCCGGGGTCGGGTCCTCGGCGTCCGCGGTCGGGGCCGGAGCGTCACCGGACGGCTGCCGGCCGGCGGGGTCGGTCCGGCGGCGGGCGTCGAGCGTCGCGTAGAAGTACAGGCGGTCGCCGGGGTCGAGCCGCGACAGGGGACCGGCCTTCACGCCGTGTTCGTCCCCGTAGGTGTACGCCTCGCCGCCGGGGTAGTCGGGGAACTCGGGGTCGAGGTGGACCGGGCGGTCGCGGGCGTCGGCCGGGACGGCGGCGCCCGCGCCGAGGTCGACGTCGAGGTCCGCGTACGTCGGGACGGACCCGCCGGTGGCGGCGCGCTCGGGGATCGGCACGTAGCTGAAGCCCCCGTCCGGGAAAACCGGGCCCCGGATCCCGGGGAGATTCGTGTTGGCGCCGACGTTGATGGCGATGGCGCGCGGCCGCCCGTCCGCGGCCCCGTCGGAGTTCACGCCGAGCCCCGCTCACAGGCGACCGGCGCAGTTCCAGCACCGATCGAACGTCTCGTCGCGTTCGTTCTCGGCGCCGCAGTGCGAACAGATCCACTCGTCGGTCCGCCCCCGTTCGGCCACGGGCGCGTCGGCGTCGGTCCGGCCGCGGGTCGAGTGGCCGACGAACGCCTCGAAGGGCTCGCCGGGCTGGTCGGCGGGGCGCCGCCCGCGCTCGACTTCGACCTCCTCGACGTCGCGGCGGGACCCGCCGCCGTCGAACAGCGAGTTGCCGTCGCCGACGAACGCCCGGTACAGAACCAACTGGAGGACCGCGAGAACGACCGCGTACAGGACGATCCAGCCCCAGGCCTCCATACCATGTGGTACGGTATCACGACACTTTGGCTCTTCGGTGAGCGCCCCGGCGTGGACGGGCGCGAGCGTCGAGGGGACAGCACGCACTCCAGCGAGAGACGGGAGCGGATCAATCCTGTCGCTGCGCCGGGGGTTCGGGCGGCGAGAGGTCGCGGCCGAACTCGTCGAAGACCTCCAGGTCGCTCGGCAGTTCGGACTCGATCCGGCGGGACTCGCGGTTGTTCGCGCCGCCGGCGTCGAGCGGGTCGGCCACCTCCTCCCAGCCCGGTTTTACCTTCACGCTCTTGGCCGGGGTGCCGACGGCGATGTGGTGGTCGGGGACGTCGCCCTGGACGTTGGACTTGGCGCCGACGACGGCGTTCTTCCCGACGCGCACCCCTGCGCGCACCATCGAGTCGTAGGTGACGCGGGCGTCGTCGTCGACGATGGTGTGGTAGTTGTCCACCTCGGTCTGGTCGACGATGTCGTGGTCGTGGCTGTACACGTGGACGGAGTCGCTGATCGAGACCCGGTCGCCGATGGTGAGTTTCCCCCGGTCGTCGAGGTGGACGTCGTCGTGAACGACGGTGTTGTCGCCCACAGTGATGTTGTGGCCGTAGGAGAAGGTGATCCCCTTGAACAGGCGGAGATCGTCGCCGGCGTCCTCGAACAGGTGGTTCGCGAGCATCTGCCGGAAGCGCAGCGCGAACTCGATGTTGTCGGCCATCGGCGTGGCGTCGAACTGGCGCCAGAGCCACTGGAGGTACTTCGACTGCCGGAACTGTTCTTCGTCCTTCTCGGCGTAATACTCGGATTCGAGCGTGGAGTTACAGGGGTCGTACCCCTGGAGTCGCACCCGCTCGGCCGGCGAGACGTCGCCGCCGGACTGCCATCGCTCCCAGGCCTCGCGGTCGCCGTACAGATCGATCAGAACGTCCCTGACCACCTCGCAAGTGTCCTCGTCGGAGGAGAGTCGACGGTCGACGTGGTCGACAAACTCCCGTACCCCCTCCTCGGCCTCGGCGGGAAGGGACACGTGGCGCTTGGTCATAGGTCACGGATTGGTTAGCGATCCACAAATGGGTTCTGTTGTGTGCGACCCGCGCCACACCGACGGCCGCGACGTCTCGCGAATTCACCGGCAATCCCTGGGGGGTTCCGTGCCGCGGCCGAGCGAGCGATCCGGGACACCAGCCCTTTGGCCCCACACGTCGTATGGTACCCAATGACACCAATCCAGACCGCCGGACTCGGCGAGTCGCTCGCACAGGTCGCCGTGGCCGCCGGGACGCTCGTCCTCGTCGGCCTGCTCGTGGCGTTCGGCGCGTTCGCGTACAAGAGCCTCCGCGGGGACGGCGTCACGTGGCCCGAGGACCAGGAAGAGGAGGAGGGCGTCACCCGGGCCGACGACGACGAGGAGTGGAAATACTCGTAGCGGCGCGGCGGAGCCGGTGAGGACGGCGCCCCCGCTCGCCGAGCGACGACCGAAGAAAGTGGGTTGGGGCAGATTTGAACTGCCGACCTCCTCCATGTCAAGGAGGTGTCATAACCGGACTAGACCACCAACCCGCCTCGCGTTCTGACGCATCTTGGCGTACCCCGCCGCCGTAATTGAACCTTTCGACTTGAGGAGTGAACGGGAACGCGTGACATGACGGTCCCGCCGCCCGAGCGAGGCGACCCCCGAAGGTCGGTCGCCAGGGGGTCGATCGCCGCTCGACCCGAAACCGGGGGGCGGCCGAGGGCGACGCCCGCCGTTTGACCGGCAGATCTATCCACCGGACGCCACGTCGGGCGGCTCTCCCCGACAACCTTAATATGATGTACTGATTTGTCCATTACAACACGAACTAGTACACTGGTGACTACCAATGCAGGATTACATCGAGCGCGTGACGGAGGGAACGGACCTGAGCCAGGCGGAGGCCCGCGAGGCGGCCAGGCTGGTGTTCGAGGAGGCGACCGAGGCCCAGATCGGGGCGCTGCTGGCCGCGCTGCGGGCGAAAGGCGAGACCGAGACCGAGATTGCGGGGTTCGCGGAGGGGATGCGGGACGCCGCCCGGACCATCTCGCCCGACCGGACGCCGCTGGTCGACACCTGCGGCACCGGCGGCGACGACCACGACACGATCAACGTCTCGACGACGAGCGCCATCGTCACCGCCGGGGCGGGCGCGGCGATCGCGAAGCACGGCAACTACTCGGTGTCCTCCTCCTCGGGCAGCGCCGACGTACTGGAGGTCGCCGGCGTCGACGTCGAGGCCGAACCCGACGCGGTCGAGGCCTGCATCGACGAGCGCGGGATCGGCTTCATGCTCGCGCCCGTCTTCCACCCGGCGATGAAGGCCGTCATCGGCCCGCGGAAGGAACTCGGGATGCGGACGGTGTTCAACGTCCTCGGTCCGCTCACCAACCCCGCCGGTGCCGACGCCCAGGTCGTCGGCGTCTACGATCCCGAACTGGTACCCGTGCTCGCGAACGCGCTCGCACACATGGGCCTCGACCGCGGGATGGTCGTCCACGGCGACGGCCTGGACGAGATCGCGCTCCACGGCGAGACCAGGGTCGCCGAGATCGACGGCGGCGACGTGACCGAGTACACGCTCGTCCCGGAGGACGTCGGCCTGGAGACGGCGCCGATCGAGGCCGTCGCCGGCGGCAGCCCCGAGGAGAACGCCGCGGACCTCCGCGGGATCGTGGAGGGCGAGGTAACCGGCCCAAAACGGGACATCATCCTCGCGAACGCCGGGGCGGCGATCTACGTCGCGGGGCTGGCCGACTCCCACGAGGCGGGCGTCAAGGCGGCCCGCGAGGCGATCGACTCCGGCCGCGCCGCCGAGAAACTCGACGCGCTCCGCGCGGGGACGACCGCGGAGGCGGCGACCGAATGACGCGGGTCAAGATCTGCGGCGTCACGGCCGAGGAAGACCTGGATGCGGTCGTCGAGGCGGGCGCGGACGCGGTCGGCGTGATCAGCGACGTGCCGGTCGACACGACCCGCGAGGTTGCCCCGACCGACGCCGCCGACCTCGTCGCGGCCGCGCCGCCGTTCGTGACCACCGTCCTCGTGACGATGGGCGAGGAGGCGTCGGCGATCGCCGACCTCGCGCGGACGGTCGATCCGGACGTGCTCCAGGTCCACGCCGACTTCGACCCCGGGGAGTACCGCTTCGTCCGCGCCGAATCCCGGACCAAGGTCGTGCCGGTCGTCGACTACGCCGACGCCGACCGGGCCCGCGCGCTCGACGACGTCGCCGACGCCATTCTCGTCGACTCGACCGACGAGGACGGCGCCGGCGGCACCGGCGCGACCGGCGACTGGGAGCGGACCCGGGAACTGGTCGGCGACCTCTCGTCGCCGGTCGTGCTCGCGGGCGGGCTTGACCCCGACAACGTCGCCGCCGCCGTCGAAACCGTCGAGCCGTACGCGGTCGACGTGGCCACCGGCGTCGAGGGTGCGGACGGCCGGAAGGACCACGACGCCGTCGAGGCGTTCGTTGGGGCGGTCGCCGACGCCGACGGCTGTTCGGCCGACGACGGCGACGACGCGGACGGGCCCGGATCGGGAACGGCGGACGCCGACCAGGACCGTCCCCGAACCGGGGGTGCGTAACGTGCCCGAGGACGGCACCGGGGACGACGACGGCCGGAACACGCCGTCGCTCGACGTCGACCGCGAGACGTTCGTCGCGCGGGTCGAGCGCCACGACGGCCCGGTCGTCGCCCGCGTCGAGGCGACGCTTGCCGCCGACGTGGAGCCGCTGACGGCCTACGCCGCCCTGGGCGACCGTTCGGACTACGGCTTCCTGCTCGAGAGCGCCGAGAAGACGCCGTCGAGCGATCCGGCCGGGGCCTTCGCCCCCGACGGCGGGAGCGCCGATCGCCACGCCCGCTTCTCGTTCGTCGGCTACGACCCCGACGCGGTCGTCGCCGTCTCGCCCGACAGTGTCGACGTCGAGTCGCTCGGCCCCGCCGCGGCCCACCTCGACGTCGACGCGCCCGGCGACGACGAGGACGTCCTCGACGCGCTCCGGGGAGCCCTCCCCGACCTGCCCCGCGTCGGCTTCCCCGCGGCCGATCGTCAGCAACTCGACGGCGGCCTCGTGGGCTTTCTCGCCTACGACGCCGTCTACGACCTCTGGCTCGACGAGGTCGGGGTCGAACGCCCCGAGACGCCGCTGCCAGACGCGGAGTTCGTTCTCACCACGCGGACGCTCGCCTTCGATCACCTCGCCGGCGAGACGTCGCTGGTGCTGACGCCGATCGTCGACGACGACCCCGGGGCCGTCTACGACGCGCTCCACGAGGAGGCCGCGGCCGTGGCGGCGACGCTCGAAGACGCAAAAGCGCCCGAAACCGGCGGCTTCCGTCGCGCGGACGAGACCGCCGGCCCTCGCGAGGAGTACGAGGCGGCGGTCCGCGAGGCGAAAGAGCACGTCCTCGACGGCGACATCTACCAGGGCGTGATCTCCCGCACCCGGGAACTGATCGGCGAGGTCGACCCCATGGGACTGTACGAGGCGTTGCGCGCGGTCAACCCCTCGCCGTACATGTACCTGCTGCGCCACGACGACCACTCGGTCGTCGGCGCGTCGCCGGAGACGCTGGTGTCGGTCCAGGGCGACCGGATCGTCTCGAACCCGATCGCCGGCACCTGTCCGCGGGGCACCTCGCCGGTCGAGGACCGCCGGCTGGCCGGCGAGATGCTCGCAGACGAGAAAGAGCGCGCCGAGCACACGATGCTGGTCGACCTGGCGCGAAACGACGTGCGCCGGGTGGCAGAGCCGGGCAGCGTCCGCGTCGAGGAGTTCATGAACGTCCTCAAGTACAGCCACGTCCAGCACATCGAGTCGACGGTGACCGCGACGCTGTCCGACGACGCCGACCGGGCCGCGGGCGTCCCCGGCGACCGCGACGGGCGCCCGGTCGACGCCTTCGACGCGACCCGCGCGACGTTCCCGGCCGGGACCCTCACCGGCGCGCCGAAGGTCCGCGCGATGGAGATCGTCGACGACCTCGAACGCACCCCGCGAGGGGTGTACGGCGGCGGCGTCGGCTACTACTCCTGGACCGGCGACGCCGACTTCGCCATCGTGATCCGGACGGCGACGGTCGAGCGCGGGGCGGTCGATCCGGCGGCCGTCGACGCCGACCCCGGGCGATTCGACGCCCCTCTCGACCGGATCACCGTCCAGGCCGGCGCCGGCATCGTCGCCGACTCCGACCCCGGGAGCGAGTACGACGAGACCGAACAGAAGATGGACGGCGTGCTCACCGCCGTCGAACGCATCGAGGAAGACGCAACTGGCGGCGGAGACGACCCCGCCGAGCCGGACGGCGAGTCGACCGCGGGGACCGGTCCCCGGGAGGCGTCGCGATGACCGTCGACCTCGTCGTCGTCGACAACTACGACTCCTTTACCTACAACCTGGTCGAGTACTTCTCGGAGCAGACGACCGAGGAGGGCCCACTCGACATCACGGTGCTGAAAAACGCCGCCTCGCTCGCGGACGTCGAGGCGGTCGACCCCGACGCGCTGGTGATCAGCCCCGGGCCGGGCCACCCGAAGAACGACCGCGACGTGGGCGTCACCAGCGACGTGCTCCGGGAACTGTCGCCGTCGGTGCCGACCCTCGGGGTCTGTCTCGGCCTCGAAGCCGCCGTCTACGAGTACGGTGGAGGCGTCGGCCACGCCCCCGAACCGATCCACGGCAAGGCCTTCCCCGTCGATCACGACGGCGAGGGCGTGTTCGCGGGGCTCGCACAGGGGTTCCGGGCCGGCCGCTATCACTCGCTGATCGCCACCGAGGTGCCGGACTGCTTTGCGGTGTCGGCGACGACCGATCACGACGGCCACGACCTCGTCATGGGCGTCCGCCACCGCGAGTACCCGATCGAGTGCGTGCAGTTCCACCCCGAGTCGGTGCTGACGGGCGTCGGCCACGACGTGATCCGGAACTTCCTCGCGGAGGTCGTCGGCGTCGACGTCGGCCCGCGGGTCGAAGCGTAGCCGGAACCGCCGGTTTCGCGTGCGGGCCGATCAGAACAGTCCCGAGAGTACGCCGGGTGCGACCATCGAGAGCAACAGCAGGATGCCGATGATCACCGCGGCGATGGTCACGAGCCGCCAGGCGATCCGCAGGACGATCCGCCCGACGAGCACGACCACGCCGATGGCGACGACGACGACCAGCAACTGCCCGAGCTGGGAGTCCAGTAGCCCGCCGAGCTGGAGCGGAACGAGCGCCGCCTGCAACGGACCGAGTACTGCCTGCAACGGAGCGAGCGCCGTCGGTGTGAACATACACCGGACCACTCACACCGGGGGCAAAAGCCTGTGGGCGCTGGGCAGCACGAACGACACGGGACGGGACGACGCGGCACGCGGCCGCCGTGGGGCACGGGCGAGTGGAAGCTTTCAAGCGGCCGCTCGGCCAACCGCGGGGTATGTACGACCGACTCAAGGGCTTTCGCGACTTCTACCCCGGCGAGATGGCCGCCCGCCGGGAGGCCTTCGACACTGTCGAGGACACTGCGGCGGCGTACGGCTTCCGCGAGGTGGGGACGCCCGCCCTGGAGCGCACGCAGATGTACGTCGACAAGAGCGGGGAGGAGATCGTCGAGGAACTGTACGCCTTCGAGGACAAGGGCGGGCGCGAGGTGTCGCTCACCCCCGAACTGACCCCGACCGTCGCCCGGATGGTCGTCGACAAGGGCCAGGAGCTGTCCAAGCCGATCAAGTGGTACTCCAGCCGGCCGTTCTGGCGCTACGAGCAGGTCCAGCAGGGGAGATTCAGGGAGTTCTACCAGACGAACGTCGACGTGTTCGGCTCGTCGTCGCCGGCCGCCGACGCCGAGGTGCTCGCGGTCGCGGCCGACGCGCTGACCGCACTCGGGCTCACCGCCGACGACTTCGCCTTCCGCGTGAGCCACCGCGACATCCTCGGCGGGCTGCTCGAATCGATGGACGCCGAGGTCGACATCCGCGAGGCGATCCGGGCGGTCGACAAGTCGGCGAAGGTCGAGCGAAACGAGTACTACGACCTGCTCCACGACGCCGGCCTCTCCTACGACGAAGCCCGCGCGTTCGACGACCTCCTCTCTTCGGGCGACCTCGACGAACTCGTCGACTTCGCCGGCACCGATCGGGTCGCGGACGCCGTCGGGAACCTCCGGGCGGTGCTCGACGCGGCCGACGACATGGGCGTCCGGGAGTTCTGTGAGGTGTCCTTAGAGACCGCACGGGGGCTCGACTACTACACCGGCGTCGTCTTCGAGTGCTTCGACACCACCGGCGAGGTGTCGCGGGCGGTGTTCGGCGGCGGCCGCTACGACGACCTGATCGAGTCCTTCGGCGGCCAGCCCACGCCGGCAGTCGGCGTCGCACTCGGTGACGCCACCCTCCAGTTGCTCTGTGAGCGCGCCGGCGTCTGGCCCGCCGAGGAACTGTCGACGGACTACTACGTCCTCCAGGTCGGGGACACCCGGCCGGTCGCGGCACGCATCGCCCGCGACCTCCGCGAGTCCGGCCACGTCGTCGAGACCGACGTCGCCGGGCGCTCCTTCGGCGCGCAGATGTCCTACGCCGACAGCGTCAACGCCGAGACGGTCGTCATCGTCGGCGAACAGGACCTCGCCAACGACGAGGTGACGATCAAGGACATGGCGACGGGCGACCAGACCACCGCCCCCGTCGACGAGTTCCCGGGGGACCGCGACGGCCCGACCTACGAGGACTACGAGTAACCGCCGGGCGGAAAGACGAGAAGATTGTGCGCGCCTTTCACATCGCCTACGACGGCCGCCCGTACCGGGGGTTCCAGCGCCAGCCCGACGTCCCGACCGTCGAGGACGCGCTCGTCGACGCGCTCGCCGACCTGGGGATCGCCGACGGCGACCCCCCGCCGGGGTACAGCGCCGCGGGTCGAACCGACGCGGGCGTCTCGGCGCTCGCCCAGACGGTCGCCTTCGAGTGTCCCGACTGGTGTTCGCCCGGCGCGCTGAACGGCGAACTGCCGCCGGCGATCCGCGCCTGGGCGACTGCGGACGTGCCCCAGGGCTTTCACGCGACCCACGACGCGACCCGTCGGGAGTACACCTACCACCTCTACGCGCCGGCAGCCGACCGGGACGATGGGGAAGCCGATCCACCGGCCGTCGACGTCGCAGGGCGCGACCCGTTCCGCGCGGTCCGAGCGTCGGTCCCGCCGGTCGACGACGACCGGGTCCGGGCGGCGCTCGATCGGCTGGCCGGCGAGCACGACTTCCACAACCTCTCGCGGGACGACCAGGGGACCGTCCGAGACCTCTCGCTCGACGCCCACCGCGACGGCGACGTCCTGGTGCTCGGCGTCGCGGCCGGCGGCTTCGCGCGCGAACTCGTCAGGCGCCTGGTCACCCTCGTCCGCGCCGTCGGGACCGGCAAGCGTGGCCTCGATTTCGTCGATCGGGTGCTCGGGGGCGACCCGCTCGACGGGAAGGCCGGGATCGGGCCCGCAGCGCCGGAGCCGCTGGTACTGACCGCGGTCGACTACCCCGCGGTGTCGTTCGACGCCGACCCCGACGCGGTGGCGGCTGTCCGGTCGGCGTTCGCTCGTCGGGCGCGGGGGGCGCTCGGCGTCGCCCGCGCCGCAGGGACGATCGCCAGCGGGGTCGACGGGGCGTCCCCCGACGGCGTCGACGACGCATCTCAATAGACTCCCGAGCGCTCCCCCCCGGTGCAGAGCGTTCATAGCAACGCCCAGGTGGCTGGCGTCCGAGCGCTGCCACATGGGATACGAGGCGATCCTGTTCGACAACGACGGCGTGCTCACCCACCCGACGCCGACGACGGTGGTGCGCCGGGGCGTGCGCGAGGCGTTCGCGGCGTTCGACGTCGAGCCGACGACCGAGGCGGTCGACGGGGTCGTCCACGGGGGGCTCACCGACCTCCGACGGATCTGTGACCACCACGACCTCGACCACGAGGCGTTCTGGCCCCACCGGGAAGCACGGGTCGCTGCCGCACAGCGGCGGGCGATGGAGACCGGGGAGAAGCCGCTGTACACGGACGTGGACGCTCTGACTGATCTCGACGTCCCCCTCGGGGTCGTCAGCAACAACCAGGCTGAGACGGTCGAGGGGGTACTCGCCGCCTTCGACCTCGGCGACCGGTTCGACGTCGCCTACGGCCGGACGCCGACGATCGAGGGGTTCCGCCGGCGGAAGCCGGAGCCGCACTACCTGGAGGCGGCCCTCGACGACCTCGGCGTCGACGACGCGCTGTTCGTCGGCGACAGCAATGCCGACCTGCTCGCGGCGTCCCGCGCCGACTGTGACGCTGCCTTCGTCCGGCGGCCCCACCGTGCGGACTACGACCTCGCCGCCGACCCGGACCACGTGATCGACTCGCTCGCCGACCTCCCCGCGATCTGCTAGCCCGACCGGAGCCACGGGGCGGGCACGGGCAGTCGGTCCGGGGCAGGAGTCCGCCCCGGCAGAGGAGCCGACCCTGAACTGGCGAGGGTTCAAAAACGATGACGCGGCCAGCCCGCGCCGTGACGTAGCCAGTGCCGCCGGGCGTAAAGCGGGCGCGCGACAGGGCGCCCGGCGGGGAGTTCGTGTGCCGCCTGTTCGCTACGCGACGATCGGGGACGACGCGGGGCGGCGAGACGTGGTGGCCTCCACCCGCGAAGTGGCAACGCTTACCCGGTGGCCGCCCATGCGGTCGTGCATGAGTTCGGTGCCCGAACGAAGCGAGATCGACCGGGAGTACACCTGGAATCTCGACAGCATCTTCGCGTCCGAGGAGGAGTGGGAGACCGCCTTCGAGGAGGTCGAGAGGCGCGTCGAAGACCTGGCGGCCTACGAGGGCCGGGCGACCGAGGACGCGGCCACGCTCACCGAGTTGCTGGACCTCCGTGAGGAGTTGCTCCGGGAGGCGTCGAAGGTCCGGACCTACGCGAGCCTCCGGAGCAGCGAGGACACCCGCAACCAGGAGTACCAGGCGCTCTCGGCGCGGGCCGAGTCGCTGGCGACGGACGTCCGGAGCGCGGCCAGCTTCCTCGAACCGGAGCTCCAGGAACTCACCCGCGAAGACGTCGCCGCGTTCGTCGACGAGGAGCCCGACCTGGCGGAGTACGAGCACTTCTTCGACGACGTGTTGCGGATGAAACCCCACACCCGGTCGGCCGAGATCGAGGAGCTCCTCGCCGACCTCTCGGAGGTCACCGGCGCCCCCTCGGACATCTACGGTATGCTCTCGAACGCCGACATGGAGTTCCCGACCCTCGAGAACCCGGAGGGCGAGTCGGTCGAGATCTCGCTCGGCAACTTCACGAAGCTCCAGAAGCACCCGGTTCGGGAGTTCCGACAGTCCACCTACGAGGCCTTCTACGACCGGTGGGCGGAGGTGCGAAACGCCGTCGGCACGTCGCTGAAACACGGGGTCAAGGCCGACGTGAAACTGGCCCGCGCTCGGAACTACGACACCGCCCGGCAGGCCGCCCTCGACGAGCCGAACGTCCCGGTCGCGGTGTACGACACCCTCCTGGAGACGGTGCGGGAGAACCTCGACGCGCTCCACCGCCACTCGCGGCTCAAGCGGCAGGTCCTCGACGTCGACGAACTCCGGATGTGGGACCTCTACACATCGCTGACCGGCGACGAGAGCCCGACGGTCACCTGGGAGGAGGCGGTCGATCACGTCGTCGCCGCCGTCGAACCGCTGGGCGAGGCCTACCAGTCGCGGATGGCCGAGGGGTTAGAGAGCCGCTGGGTCGACGTCTACGAGAACCGGGGCAAGCGCTCGGGGGCGTTCTCGTCGGGGACCTACGACACCCAGCCGTTCATCCTGATGAACTACCAGGACGACGTGGCGTCGATGTTCACGCTCGCCCACGAACTCGGCCACTCGATGCACTCGGAACTCGCGAAAGACGCCCAGCCCTGGCAGTACGCGAGCTACGACATCTTCGTCGCGGAGGTCGCGAGCACGGTCAACGAGTCGCTGTTGACCCACCACCTGCTGGAGACCGTCGACGACGACGAGTTCCGGCTGCACGTCCTCGATGAGTTCCTCGAACGGGTCCGCTCGACGCTGTACCGCCAGACCATGTTCGCGGACTTCGAACTGCGGATCCACCGGCTCGCCGAGGACGGCGACGCCCTCACGCCGGATACCTTCGACGAACTGTACCGCGATCTGAAGGCCGAGTTCTACGAGCCCGCCGCACTCGACGACCGGATCGCCCGCGAGTGGATGCGGATTCCCCACTTCTACTACAACTACTACGTCTACCAGTACGCCACCGGGCTGTCGGCGGCGATGGCTATCGTCGAGGGGATCCGCGAGACGGGCGAGTCGGCGGCGGCCGACTACCGCGAGGCGCTCGCGACCGGCGGCCGCGAGTATCCGATCGACGTCCTCCGCACCGCGGGCGTCGACCTGACCACCGCGGCACCGATCGAGGCCGCCCTCGACGTGTACCGCGACTACCTCGACGAGATGGAGACGCTCGTCGGCGGCGGCGCCTGAGCCGCGGCAAACCGACCGGTACCGACACGTCGTGTCATCCAGCCCCGGACGATCGCCGACGACGGACCGTCGAGAAGAAGGACCGTGACCCAAAGGCACATTTACGGCGGCTGCCAAAGCCCGGTAACCGATGTCCCGGAGCCCGTCGCTGCCCGACCGTCCGCAGCTCGAACTCGATCCCGAAATGTCGGATCGCGAGCGGCTCGCGGCCCTCCGGCAGCACTTCGAACGGCTGCTCGACGTCAACGAGGAGCTCGAAACCCGAATCGAGGAGGCCGACGACCGAAAGGATTCCCTGCTCGATGAGGTCGACGAACTCAAGCGACGAAACGAGGTGCTGAAGACCTCGTCCCTGTACGTCGCCACCGTCGAGGAGACCACGGAAGACGGGATCGTCATCAAACAGCACGGCAACAACCAGGAGGTGCTCACCGAACCGTCGCCGCATCTCGACGCCGAGATCGAGGCCGGCGACCGGGTCGCGATCAACGACTCCTTTGCGGTGCAGTCAGTGCTCGACGACGAGACGGACGCCCGGGCCCAGGCGATGGAGGTCGACGAGTCGCCGACGGTCACCTACGCGGACATCGGCGGGATCGACGAACAGATCCGCGAGGTGCGCGAGGCCGTCGAGGACCCGCTCGTCAACCCTGACCAGTTCGCAACCGTGGGGATCGAGCCGCCCTCCGGCGTTCTCCTGCACGGCCCGCCGGGCACCGGGAAGACGATGCTCGCCAAGGCCGTCGCCAACGAGACCGACGCCACCTTCATCAAGATGGCTGGCTCGGAGCTGGTCCGCAAGTTCATCGGCGAGGGGTCGCGGCTGGTCCGTGACCTGTTCGAACTGGCGGCCGAACGCGAACCCGCGGTGATCTTCATCGACGAGATCGACGCCGTCGCCGCAAAGCGGACGGACTCGAAGACCTCCGGCGACGCCGAGGTCCAGCGGACGATGATGCAGTTACTCTCGGAGATGGACGGCTTCGACGACCGCGGCGAGATTCGCATCATGGCCGCCACGAACCGCTTCGACATGCTCGACGAGGCGATCCTGCGGCCCGGCCGCTTCGACCGCCTCATCGAGGTCCCCAAGCCCAACGCCGAGGGTCGGGAACAGATCCTCCGCATCCACACCCGGGACATGAACGTCGCCGACGACGTCGACTTCGCCGCCCTCGCGGCTGATCTCGACGACCACAGCGGTGCCGACCTCGCGTCGCTGGCCACCGAGGCCGGCATGTACGCCATCCGGGACGGCCGGACGGAGGTCCGCCAGTGCGACTTCGAGGACGCCCGCGAACGGCTCGCCGAGTCGAAGGACACCCCGGCCGGCTCCCTGCGCTACCAGTACTGACCCTTCGCTCTCCGTTTCCGTCCTCCGATCGGTCCAGCCGCCGTATCCGATCCGTCGACACCCGAACACTGTGGGCGTCGACGCCGGTATCGACGGCGGGCGTCGTCGAAGCGACGTCGGGCGGCGATTGTGGCGTACGGTGCCTTTTTACCCGGTGTGCCCCTAGGGGGCATGACTGATGAACGGCAACAACCCATACGCGGGGGCGCCGGGCGTCGTAGACGCCGGGCAACCGTCGGCGGACGAGTTGACGCCCGAGCAGGCCAGGACGCTGCGCCAGGCAGTGTCCGGAATCGTCGCCCAGACTCGCACCTACCTCCCCGACAGCTACGCGATCGGGTCACAGCTGTCGCCGGGTGCCGACGGCCCGATGGCGACGGTGGCGGTCCACCCGCCCGCCGGCCACCCCGTCAGCGCCGGCTTCACACCGGACATCGAGGAACTCGACGCCGGCCTGACCGACGACGACCGCGCCGAGGTCGCCCGCGGCCTCGCTGCCAGCGCCGCCCTCCAGGTGATGAACGCCGTCGGCGACGACGTGACGCCGACGGCCCGCTGAAGTACGACGACCGCGCTGAAGTACGACGACCGCGCTGTTGGGTTCCGTCCCGCGCCGCTGCGTAGCGTTCGCTGGTGTCTCTGTTCGAACGTCGCCATCCGTACCCCGGCGCCGACCGGCTGGCCCGCCGGTACGCGTTACTTGCCCCAGAATTAAGAGCCTGATTGTAGACGATATATAGAAGAAAAGCTCAGTCAGAATAGCTAAAACATCAGATAGCTGGCAGCTACTAAATCGACGCTCCACATAGTACTCCGTGTGAGCGATGAAGATTGCAAGCCCCAGAACCCAAGTGATGATGACGGGCGAGGGGAGACGGAGGAGGAATCAACTGAGAACAATCGCACACGAGTCAGGTTACAGGCGCACGGGCTAGAGGTTGAGGTTGAATCCGAGGATGCCACGTTCGATGAAGTCGCTGAGTTTGCTTCCGATGAACACGACAAGATTCGGCGTGATGCTCTGATTGGCGAGTACCAGCAACTCGAAGAGAGAAATCTCCACTCTTCTCTTCTCGGGAGGGATGATTGAGATGAGCCTGCGATTAGTCAACAACCACGGCTTGCTGTCGTTGCCGCTCATCTTTGTCTTGAACATCGCAGTCACGGTGGCGGCGGTGATGCTCGTGCATATCAACGAGGTCGTCGCTGGCCTGTTGCTGTTCGGTTATTCGTTCTATCTTCTGCTTCAAACGAAGCTGATGGTGGTTTTCGTTATCGTGGGCTTGGTCGGTGGTCTCATCGTTTCGGGATACTCGCCCGAGATATCGCAGGGACTCGTTCTGCACTCCATCGGTGTCTTGTTCGTTTCGAGTATCGTGGCGCACGCACTCGCTTACGGGTTTACGATGGTGACTGGACTATGAGACGACGAACGTACCTACGGTCGATTGGTGGTATCGCACTCACGCCCACGCTCTCGCTCGCTCGCACAGATACGGGCGGGCACATCACGCCTGAACAGTACAAGCGGCGAGTTCCTGATTCACTTGCAGGATTCGGGGTAGAACATAGAGAACACGATACCGAATCCGTTGGGACGCATATCTACTCGCTGTACTCTAAACGCCCACCACACCCATCTATCGCATACACGGAATACCCACCTGATACCGAAGGGAGGTCGCAGATTATCGCTGATGTTGGTATGCTCCGATATGGAGTTGATTCGGTCTCGGAGGCTACTCGTCTGTTAGAGCGGTTCGTACACCGAGTTGACTATCAGATGCATAGAGAGTGGTCGGAGGACGGTAACAGGTACATCTACGATGTGTACACGGTCGAAGACTGGACGCTAACCGTTCAGAATAGGCTCGGGGGCGAGTATTCGAGTTTACTCGCAGTCATCGACGGTGAACGGGTCGAGTTCGATTCTGATAAAGAGCGGTTCAGGGTCGTCAAGCAGCTTATTCAGGAGAGAATATGAAACGACGCAACTACATCAAGACGGTTGGCGGTATCGCTCTTACAACACAGGCTGGCGTCGGAGCGGCTGAGAAAGTCCGTGGAGCGGATGATAGTGACGAGAAGGTAGGGGAAGACGGAGATGCAGAAGCCGAGAAACACCCTGCATACTACACAATCAGCGTCCCCGCCATCGAACAACAGATACTGCATATCTCGATTCACTCCGAGATGCTCAAAGAAGTCAATCTCCTACGGGTGAAGTCGGAGTCGTCAACGGTCGGGATTAATCTCTCGTATCACGAGCCAAGCGACGACCCGTGGGAAGTGCTGAATCTCTCTGTCCAAGACGAGTATCTCGATGAGGTCTTGCTTGGCGAGGTCGAGGGTGAGAATACAACAGTTGCGGGTCGGTGGGACCACCTGGAGAAGGACCAAATCGCACTCTTAACTACAGGCACGGGCACGCACGGATATCTGGGAGTCGTCGGCGATGGAGAGACTGTCCACGTCGAAGGTCCTGAGAACGAGTGGGAGTGGCCGTCGGTTGAGTATCAGCGGGTACGTGTAGAAACGACGGACCCGACAGAAATCGAAATCACAAGTGGCGAAGAGAGTATCCCTGTGTTTGAGATGGACGCCGCCCACCTTTCCACAGCACATAGTCGGTAGAGGCACGCCTCACGAGTTTGATTTTCCCGAGAAAGGTTTCGCCGATTCAGAGCACTCCAAGTACGAACACCCCGAGGACGAACAGGATGAAGAACAAGATGTTAATCACGATGAGTGCGAGCAATACCTTACCTGTGAATTTCAGAAATCCTTTCATAAGTGTATATAAAACATACATATCAATCCCTAAATAATTACTGCCGTTTAGTATCTGTAATAAAAACCCGCAGAGAGCACAGGCTGGCAACCGTGGAGCAGAGAAGCCTTCTACTATCCGTTTTCAAGCAATACGGGATTAGTACTGTCTGAATTCAGGAGGTAGAGCGTCTAACAATCACACGGGCACGGCTACATGTTCGCCAGAGATTCTTAACCAACAGATGTTGCTATTGAGGTTCGAGTGTTGGTTAAGAGTTGAACGAGAAGAAGTGATTCAGTCAGCGGGCTGTGCTTGTTGTGAGTTCATCAGCGAAGTGAAGTCCATCAGGTCAGCGTGCGTTCCGTAATCGCATATGACCGTATCTCTGTAGTTCGCAGATGAGCGTCCCTGTACCCAGGGTGGATTGAACGGTTCACTCACTTTCTCGACTGTCGCCGCATCCCACAAGCCGATGAACTCTAACGCCTCGACGGTTCGCTCGTGGCGGGCGAGGTCTTCCCAATCATCCTCAGCGTACACGCAACGAAGCAACACGTAGAAATCGTGGTAGCCGTCGGCGAGGTCAGCAGGAACAATCAGGTCTCGCTTCTCGTCATCAATTACCGTTCGAGTCTTCACGTCAACCGAGTGTCCTTCAATCAGAAAGTCGCACTCCGTCTTCCCGCCCAAGTGTTCGTACTCGAAGTTCGTCTTCTCTTCGAGAATCTTCTTGAACGCCAACTCGCCGAGGTCTCCGACATATCCGTCAAAATCCCGCTCTTTCTGAGAACGGTCATAATCTTCCGATTCGCCATATCCTTCGTTTCGTGCCTGTTCACGCAGGTCTTCTGTTACCGCAAGAGAAATCATACTACACTTAAGTAATATGATATTTCTTCCCAAAGGTGCTCCCCTGTACCAAACACCTACACACGGGCGCACGAGAAATATAACTACAACAACATATTTAGTGATTGACGAATTAATTACACTTGTTCAGTTATGAAATTAGAACAATTACTTTCTCGTGTCGAATCGGACGCAGGCAAACTACTCTTGATGTATCTCCACAAGGTCGGGACAGCGACTGTTGACCAAATCTCAGAGAAGTTCGGGTGGACGAGGATGAAGACCTACAACATCCTCAGCTCGCTTCGAGAGGAAGATTTCGTCGCCCCGCTTGAACACTCCTCGAAAGAACGCTACGCCTTGAAACAGGTGACGCTATGAATCCATGCACGCACAAGGACACAAGGGAATCGCCCTACTGTTGTACGCTCCCATCACCTACGTCTTGTTAGATGCAGGGCAACCTATCCTCGCCATCGGCGGACTCGTAATCGTGCTGATGTTGTCGATGCTTCCAGACAAAGATATGGTCATCGCCCTGCTCCCACATCGTGGCCCGACGCACACGATTTGGTTTGCACTTGCAGTTGGTGCAGGTCTCGCAGGATTGGGTCTCGGGATTCAATTCGGACTTGACGAGATAGGTATCGTCGCAGTTGCTGTTCCCGTGGCGTTCCTGTTCTTTGTGGGATTCTGTTCCGTGCTGTTCCACATCATCGGCGATGCGCTGAATCCATCAGGCGTGCGCCCGTACAAACCAGTTAGCTCGCACAAGCACGCTCTCGGCGTCACTAAGAGTGGTTCGTTCATCGGCAACTGGATGTTCTACTTTTTGGGACTCGTGGCGAACGGAGTTGCAGTTTTCGTCGCTCTCCAACAGCACCTGCTCGTGTAAACCCCGACCCCCACCTGTCGGCACATAGGCTCAAATCTCTGCACGCAGACGACAATATATTGTCCGCTGTATACAGAATCGAGAAGAGAATTAAGCGGGTGTGACGGCGAAAATCGACTTGCACTTGTAGCAACTATGGTAGGTGTGGTCGGCGATAGTTTTTCGATTCACCTTGGCAATCTTGATTTTCTTCTCGCACTCAGGACACTGTGGATACGCCATACGAGCTTAGCTGCGCTCATCCCTATTTATGCGCTCCGCTCAAAATATGGCTCTTCCACCAAGCCGCCGACTTGGTGACAAAAGCTAAAGCTACTGAGCTAAAAGTCGCTTCTAGATGCACGGGAACTTCGACTCGTTCGAAGAGTTTGTCGAGAAACTCGAAGAGATAGAGGAGATGGGATACGTCAAATCCCACCGAAGCGGGAATACAGGTATCGGTAAAACGCTCGAAGACCTGCTCGGTATCACAGAGAACAACGTCCCTGGTCCTGACGCCGCAGGTGTCGAACTGAAATCTGCTCGTCGGAACTCAGGCAGTATGATGACGCTGTTCACGAAAGAGCCGCCGAGAGGCTCCCGTGAACTCTGGGCGTCGTCGCTCGTGGAGAAATACGGGTACGAAGACGATGACGGTCGCCCTGCACTCAAAATCACACTCCACGTTGATACGTACAACAATCAAGGCTTCCGTACCGTCACAGATGAAGACGGAGTACACATCGAACACGAGGACGACGGCATAATCGCCACGTACCCGCTCGACTTCCTGCACGAGACCTACGTCGAGAAAGTTCCCGAGATGGTTCTTGTGGAAGCGGATACGCAAACCATCGATGGCGACGAACACTTCTGGTACAACGAAGCGTTCTACCTGGAAGGATTCGACGCCGAGGAGTTCCTCAATCTGATTCGTGAGTCCATCATCAAAATCGACCTGCGGATGCACCTGCGGGACTCGGGCGGCGCACGCAACCACGGAACAGCGTTCCGCATCAAAGACACCTCGAAGCTGGACAGAGCGTTCGACACTCGCTCGAAACTCATCGACGGCATCGGTCGAGATGCAACCGTAACAGAAGACCCGCAACAAGGACTGTCCGACTTCTAAGGGCGTCGGTGGCTACGGCGCTCGCAGGATAACGATATTCTCGTTCGCCATCAAATCGCCTTTCGTCCCTTCCACGTTCTCTGGTGCGTTCTCCCACGGTAGCGTCTTGTTGGGAATTTCCCGAGGAAGGTTCACATCGAACTCATACCCAAGGTGTTCACAGAGTTCTCGGGTAATTAGGTGCGTCGGGATGTTGACCCTGCTCATCGTCCGATTGGCGACGACCCACGCCACAGGCTGACCACTCTTGGTGATTTCACCGACTTGCTCCATCACAGCGTAGTAATCACGGAAGAAGTTCATCGCATCTTCCGAACGGCCATCTTTCTCTCTCAGCGTGTCGAGTGTTGCTTTAAGGGTAGGTGAGTATTCTTCGAGTTCGGAAAGCGGTTCGAGGACTTCATATTTACCGCCAAGTCCTGTCTTGTCCACGTCCTTCATCTCGTCGTAAGTCACCTTGCCTGTCAAGAGTGCGGGGTCTTGACTGAATTGTCCGTAAGCAACCGTTGTTTGATGGTCGCCGTATGGCGGTGAAGTGATGACGATATCAGCCTGATTCTCACCCACATCTTCAACGGCAGAGCGAGAGTCAGAGTAGTGGATAGTCGTGTCGAGGTCGTGGTCAACACGATTGCTATACTCCCGCATCTTCTCCATATTCTGTTCCAGCTTCTTCGTGAAGATAGTCTCTACATCGGGATTGTGGTCGGCTCGGTCTTCCTCGGCGAGCCTGTAACGCTTGTACTCGCCGTTCCGCTGGTAGGACACCTTACGGGTCGTATGGGAGAGAACGATGCGGAAGAAGCGTGCATATGCCTCTCCAAACTCATCCTCAACCGAATCAATACGGTCCCTAAGCGCAGTCAACTCGTGGAGCTGCGGTTCAGGGAACCACCCGTCACGAACATCAGGCATCTCTAGCCACTCGACTTCACCCGACTCGTCGTATGCCTCACGAACTTCTCGGAGGTCTTCGGATAGGCCGTCAACTAGTGCGTCCCGAGCCTCACTCAGCCCGCCTCGCTCCAACGGTATAGACTTGGCTTCGGACAGCATCACCGCAAACGGATTGATATCGTTCGCTTCAGCGTTCAACCCGTGGAGTCGTCCTTCAACGGAAGTTGTCCCGCTTCCGCTGAACGGGTCATATACGAGGTCGCCGTCCTCGATGACGCCCGTTTGTTTGTAGTGTCCGAGGAGCGTATCAGGAATCTTCGGAATCATCCGAGCAGGGTAATTGTGAAGACCGTGCGTGAGATACTGCGTGTCTGACTTCTCGAAAGTCCAGTTATAAGACTCAAGACTGTCGTCGTCAGCAACAACGCCGTCGATAGTAGACTGATGTGAGTTAGTCATGCGTGGTGCGTGTGAGTGGTTGCTTGTTCAGACGGTTGGTTGTGGAGGTTATCGTCTTTTCGCTGTTCGTTTGGAGATGTTCCTGGCACATCAAAACGGAGACACTCCAGGGTCATATAGGTCCTATATTTGATAGTTTAGCTAAATCAATTGAGCTATTCAGGATTGAGTTGAGTGGAGATGTTGTGTGAAGATACGAGTGAAGAGTGGGTAGAGTAGTCTGAGGAGATTATTTTATTTTTGAAGAGGTAACGCTGTGAAGAGAGAGTACGCTTAGAACGCTGAGATGAGGAAGCCTGTTAGAGCGGCTGACGCCGCCAAACTGGAACCGACGCCGCTCCTACACACGGCGACTAATACTGGTTTTTCAATTCTTTAATATAATTAAATATATAATATACTATTTACTGGGCATATTATATAATATACAAATTCTAACTTACCCTATCTTAGCGTATTACAGAAAGGTATATAGGGTAAGAAATACAACATATCAGTATGAAGGTAACTTCGACACTTTCACGACAAGGCGCAACGACAGAGAGAAACCTCAAACTCCCGAATTTCGTGTATATCGCACTTCGAGATGTGAGTCGTTCCCAAAACAAGGAGTTTACGCAGGGTAAGACGCTCTACGAACTGCTCCACTTTGACCCAGAGAAGCCGTGTACGGACGAAATTAGTAAGACAGAATCGTTCGTAGATGGCCGTCTTGCTGAATTGGGGACGGACTCTCTGAGTGATTACCTCAATCAAATAAAAATAATCGATGTTGACGGGAAAAAGGCGCTCGGGAACGATGTTCCAGATGATGTTGACCCTGACGAAATAACAACAGGGCAAGTTAGAGTGCGGATGCCTGATACAACGTGGGAACAAATCCACGACGAACGAGAGCGGTATCTTGGTGAGTGGATTGCACCGTCACTCATCAAGTTCGTGGAGTCGCCGTTCAACTCTCGTATGGAGCGAATCAACACGAAGCAAGAGATTGCGGAATTTCTTGATGGCTCGCTTGATGTTGATGAGATGGAGTCAGAGATTGCTGTTGCGTGCGTAACGGGCGAGTCTGACCGCTTCACAGGTATCTCTAAGGTTTACACCATCATCAACGACGAAACGGTCTCTGGACTTCCTGACGGTACAACACTCGCTGATATGAAGGCGATGACAACAGAGGAATTCAATTCCTATGGACTTACACAGAAGAATCGGCGAGAGCGTGCTGAACAATTGGAAAGTGTGGTTGAGAGCGAGGGTCTCGAACCGTCGGAAGAGGAGATGATTGAGATTGTGAGACAAGTCTATGATGTGGGTAGCCAGCCTGCACGAGAGTATGTTGAGATGATGGAGTTGGACTGGATTTCAGGTGTTGAAGTTGAAGGTGTGTTCGAGCTTGCGAAGGAAATCAAGTCCGACCACGTTGAACTCATCACGGATGATAAGCATCAGGCGCAGTCGCAACGGATGCCTATCCACGAGTTCTTGATGGTTAACAAAGAAGCCCTGCACAACGCTGACGGTCGATATGAGACCCGAGAAGAGGCTGAGGAAGCGTTGGAGAATCTCTTGGAACGAGATAGTAGTCTCACTAATACTCAACAGAAGAAGGCTCACAACGACTTCACAGGTGCAATTGAAGAACTGATTGACAAGGGCTACGAACTCCTCTTCATCGCTGAGATTTCTGAAGTCTAAATCATCACACTATATTATATTTTCATAAAAATCGTCATCCCTCTAACCCTTCCGTGCGTATATTCTGTTGATGAATTCTAACGATTATCAGAAGAAAGCAGAGATGATGCTCGAACAGCCACGCAACTACATCCTCGATGAGTTCCCTGATGTGATTGCGGAAGTTGGTATTCAAGGCGAAGACCAGCTCGCCGACGACCTCGAAGACGTGTATGTTGAACAGATGGCGAAGCGAGACCAAGACCCTGATGAAGCGTTTGAGGTTGATGACGAGTTCAAACAATTCGCCTGAGAGCACAGGCTCGCTACCAGTTCTTTCTTAGCCGCTCTACTGCTTGTTTTCGGATAGTACTAACTCTGTTCCGCTTGTATTCTGCCGTTAGAAGCGTTCTCTGACCAACGGCGACGGCTACATGTTCGCCAGCCTGTGTTCTCTGAAAAATTAGAATCGATTGAACAGGCGAGAAAGAGTCGCACCGACGGCCACTCCAATCACAAACACGCCACCAACTACAATCCCACCTGCGTAGGCTTCCGCATCCCACGTCGCCGAGGAAGAATACGAATCAGTCATCGCTATCACCCTCACGGTCGAGGTCGTCAGGAACAACATCTCTAAGCCTAATTTCTATATGAGTCCAGTTCTCATCATCACCTATTTCTCCACCTGGTTGTCCGTAGAGTGTTTCGTCTATTGATTCGATTACATACTCGCCATCAATACTAATTCGCAAAACACCGTCGTCTCCCAACCTCGCAGAAATATCTTCAGTCATCGTTCATCCCCCGCACTTGCGAGGCTCATCTGGACGATAGTTTGCGTACTGTCGAGGTCGAGGTCTTCTTCTACAGCAATCTTAGCGAGGTCGCACTTAGCCGACCAGTCTAACTCAAAGAATCCGTCTACCTGACCGAGATTGTAGTCGAGTTGTGATTCGAGATTATCGAGGTGGAATTGTGGTGGGAACCGCTCATCTGGACTGAAGAGGTCCTTATCTAATTCATCTTCATCATCTTCAAACTCACCAGACGCAAACTGTTCTGCAGCTTGCTTGAACGCATCCGCTTCTTCCTGAGTCAATCCAAAGAACTCAGCAAAGGATGGTTCACCATCTTCTGCATCTCCAACATCGGCTTTGATACGAGCGGCGAGAGCGTTTCCAATACGGATGTTTGCTAAGTCTCTCTGCGTTGCTTCACGGAGGTCGTCAATCGTCTCGTAACCACCTACGTTGAGGATTTGTTCTTCGTCTTCACCAACGCCACTCACCTGTGTCAAGTCGTCCTTGGAGTCGTCTTCATCTTCAAATTCAGCTCTTGGATACGCTTGAGGTGGTTTAGTAAAGTCGAACCGTGGCATCTCGCAAGAATCAAACGAGCGTCGTGGTAGCGAGAACTGGTATCGGTCTCCGTGAGTGATGTTGTGTTCTGAGTCAGCTAATTCTACCGTCCATGGGTGGAACTCTTCTGGATGAGGTTTAACGAGAATCACATGATGCCGTCGCTTCAGCATCTCTTGGACAAACTCATGTCCGTCCTCTATCCCTGCATATTCGTCAATCAGAATCGTGAACTGTTGGTCTGAGTGTTCTTCGAGAATTGCTTCTACTTCTCCCCAGGAGTCTGCGTGGAACGCATCTTCTAGAGATTCAAGATTCGAGATGATAGGATTGTCATCTCTTTCAGCGATGGTGACACCATGAGTCGTTGTACCTGCACCTGTCTCCCCTGTGACTAGGGAGAGTTCACCTCTTCTAGATTTTGACTCACTCTTCAGCTCACTAATTCGCTCTTCAATATTCTCTATTTTCTCTTGGTATGATTCTACCTTCAGAGCTAGCTTACAAATTCGAAAGTCTCGGTCAGCCTGTCCAAGTGCTGTTTGACGAAATCCTGAGAGTTCCTCAATTCGCTCTTCTAATCGTCCTATCTGTTGTTCGTGGAACTCAATCGCTATTCGTAACTGTTCTACTTCTCGTTCTGTGTTGAAATCAAAATCAGAACTCATACCTTATCTTACAATTTCTATACCTATTACTTTTATGTCATATTGGGTGTTTCTGAGTCTTAATCTGTGGAGTTGTGGTGGTCTTGTTTTTGGTGGGTAACGCAGGTGTCTCGGTGTCTAATTATGTCGCTGGCGTCGGTTTAGCTTCTGAGACGGTCTGAAGAGCGCCTGAATATCCGCAGGCGTTTCCAAGGTTCTCTGGGGTTGGAGAATAGTATATTAGATTGATATGAACATCAGAATCGAAGAGAAACTCATCCTCGAAGCGTTGTACGAGAACGACCGTCCACTATCCACGACCGAGCTGAAGTCATCCACAGGAATTGGTACTGATGGAATCGGCTACTCCGTCCGTGAGAAACTCGAACCCGAGGGAATCATCGAGTATTGGTATGAGGAGCGGCAGGGAACGGAGACACGAGTCCATGAGTTAACGGACTACGGAACAGCGGAGATTGAACGTGGCCTCATCGGAAACATCTTTGACGAGTCTGAAGACCCTGAGCGAGTTGCACTTGAGGCACGGATTGATGAGTTGGAAGAGCGGTTAGATGCGGTCGAGAACAAGACGCAGGCGAACAAGCAGTTGCTTGATGATGTACGGTCCCGAGTCGAGAAAATCGCCGATGTGGTGAAGGAGAATCGTGTGCGAGTGAACGGAATCAGATGGGCGCTGGAAGAACGAGGTATCGAGGTCGTTGAGTTCGTGAACCGAGTGAAGAACAGCGAGTAGAGCGTCCTTGGAATAACCCGACGCCAGCCTGTGTTCTCTGTGTTATTCTTCTTCCCGTGGAGATGTATCGATTACAGGTTCTCGCTTCTCCCATGTGCGGGCGTCGGTCTGCCTAATCATCCCCAGCTCGGCGGCTCGTTCAAGCATCGCCAAGAGTTCCGATTCTCTCAAATCTTCCGTAGTTAAGTGTCCGAAGTGAATCTCATCGCCTGACTCAATCTCTTGTAAATAGTCGATGAGTGCAAGCCAAGCGTTGTCAGAAATCTCGGTCATACAAGAACAGAATCAGGTTGAACAGAAATAGGTGTGTGATTAGTACGAACTCAAGCTCACCTGTCGCCCACCGACGATAGGCTCACCTTGAATCAGTTTACGGATGCGGGCGGCGAAGTGATAGGCCATCTGTGGCGGGACGCTATGCCCTATCTGCTTGTACATCGAGGTCTTCGTATCGCCGACGAATTCGTAGTCATCTGGGAACGATTGGACTCGCTTGATTTCATCGACTGTAAGTCGCCGACGGTCAATATCTGTGATACTGTCTACAGGCAAGTCATCGGAGTTGAGTAACGCTCCTGGTGTCCCTGCTCGAATCGTATATGATGGCTCGTCGATTCCCCGAATATAACATCGTTCCTTCAACTGGTTAGTTTCGTTTGCTTGTGCCGTCTGAGAGTTGTATTTCTCTTCCACGTCCACAACATCTTCAAGCGCACGAGTAGGTTCGTCTGGGTCAACTGAAAGCACATCTTTAGGACCAAACTCCATATCATCACGAACAGCACAAACAAATAACCGCTTCCGAGATTGCGGCACGCCGAAGTCTTCTGAGTTGAACACACCCCACTCTACGGTGTAGCCAGGGTCTGAGACAATCTCGAACTCTTTGATGATATTCTCCAAGACCGACCCGTCACCCATCGACTTGAGACCTTCCACGTTCTCGAACAAGACAACTTTCGGACGGAGGTGGTGAACATACGAGATGGCGTTAAAGTAGAGGATATTTCGAACATCGTCTTCATCTCGATTTCCGAGTGTTGAGAATCCCTTACACGGAGGACCACCAATCATCACATCCACGAGACCGCCGTGGAGACCGTATTGCGTGTCCATCGTGCCTGGGTCTATCTCTTGCAAGTCCCACAGCCCGCCGTCGGCGCTGTGGTTGTTGACGAAAGTGCGGAGAGCGTCCTCGTTCAGGTCGAACCCAATCTCGATATCAAATCCTGCCTGCTCAAAGCCACAGGAGAAGCCGCCTGCCCCGCAGAAAATATCGAAGACACGAAGCCCGCTCATGTTGCATCAGGAGCATCACCTCCGAGTCGTGGGCGGTCATACTTGTAGAACTCAAAGTCGAACTTGAACCGAACTCGAATCGTGTCGCCGTCTGAATCTACTCGATGCCACCGCACGTCTACATCGACTATATCTTCAGCATCGATTTCAGGAAGCAACTGTTGTGTCCCCTGACTTGGGAGCGTATCAAACTCTAACTCGCCGTCAATCTCAGACGGGTCGTAGTATGCCTCAAACTCGCCTGTGTTCGTATTTGCTTCAATTGAATCTCGGATGAGGGCGCTGTTGTAGCACACCTGAATCATCTGAGCGTAACGGTCACACGAGCGACGGCCCTGCTCATCTCGGTCGTACTCTCGTTCTGTTGGTTTGCTTGCTGTACTTGCGTCGGATGTTGTTGTATTTCCGTTCATAGTTTGCTTCTCCGTTCTTTGTTGTCGGGCGTCCAGAGTTTCCGTAGGTAGGTTGGAGGAGCGTCCCGAGAATCGAAACTCGGGTTTCAGCACCAGCACGCTTAGAGTTCAGATAATTCGTCTTCGAGCCGTTTATCAGACTGATTCAAATCTTTCACAGCCTCGCAGATATCCGTAATATTTTGCTGTTGTTCGGCACTCAAGTTTGAATCTTCGCCAGCCCAATTATCTGGCTCAAAATCATCTTCTTCATCTTCCGATGGTTCGACTGTCTCGACAACCTCAACATCATATGCTCGATATTCGTCGGTTTGCCCGTGACTCTCTTCTACCCACTCTACCTCAAATTCAACAATATCACCCTCGTTCAATTCATCAGAATCAATTTCGTTTGTAACTTGAGCTAAGTGGAAAAGTGGTTGATTCACTCTATCGGTCTTGTCGATTCCATCTGGTAAGATGAATCCATACTCTCCAGTCGAATTCCAAAAATCAATTTCCCCGCTAAGTCGTGTGTTTGTTTCGAGTTCTGTACTTGAGTCAGATGAGTTATATTGTAGTTCTGTCATCTTCACATATATACATATGTACATACACCTACTTAAAAGTTTCGGTCTAAGGAACTGTGAAAGAAAGTCGGCGAGAGTCAGAAAGTGCGGATGAAGTATTTGCCATCGTCGCTGTGCTTGACGAGACCTTCGCCTCGGAGTGTCCACAAGACGGCCCGCACCGTTTGTTCCGAAACGGACTCATCAAATCGAGACTGCACGAGTTCCTGAATATGCTTCACCTGAAACTCCTCGTCAGGCTCCATCGAGACGATGGCGAGCCAGACCTTATCTCGGGTTGTGTAGGTTCTCATGGCGCAACACCCGCTTTTGTGCGAGTAGTGTCGTTGATGATGAATTGTACTTGGTGGCGTTCTCGTCCGTTGTGGAGTACCATCGCAAAGCCTTGAGGCGTCCACCAGAATTCGAGGATTTGACCATCACCTTCGAACACTTGATGGAACACGTCCATCTGTCCCTGATAGATGACGACCAAATCATCCAAGTGAAACTCTGCAGTCTGGATTGCGTTCTCGACGGCCAAGTCATCACCATCTCGGTAGACGTACACTCGGTCGCCCGAGTTGGCGTTGACGAGGTTTTCTGAGCGAGCTGTTGTTTCTGTGTCTGTACTTGAATCGTGAGTTGTGTGTTTCGTACTCATAGTTTGATTCTCTTCTTTTAGAGCGGCAGAGTTTCTCGGTGGTGTATAGGAGCGTTGACGGAATCGAACCGTCGGGCGTGTTTCAGCCATCACCAGAGAACGCCTAGGCGATTGTTGCTCGAACATCGACTCCCTCTCCTTCGTCCCACAGATGGAGTTTGATATCTCCGTCACTCCATCCAATATCTTCCCACCGTGCGCCTGTGTGTTCGGGAGCGTGGATTTTTTCTCGGACGATGACTGCTACCTGTTCCTCGACCTCCTCGTGCGTGAAGTCTGAACCCCACATCTCGTTGTAGTGGTCTACCGCACTCTCTTCCAGCTCCACGTCAATCTCTGGGTCGTCGTAGTCAGCGACTGCTTTGACCTTGTAGCGGACTGGTGAGCCGTCCTGATTCTGGACGCCTTCTCGCCGATAGAGTGCAACGATTTGGTGGCCGTCCCAAGCGACCGTGGCTGAAGAGTCGCCGAAGCGGTCGTTGTCCATCTTGTAGCCCTGCCAGCGAGTTTCCTCGTCGGAGTAGTAGTTCGAGTAGTCGGACGGGTTGATGTGGTCGCCGACTTGAACTGGTTCGTGTTCTGTACTGTCGTCAGTTGAGTTAGTAGCTGACATAAGGAGCGATAGTGGAATCGAACCACTTGGGTAGCACCAGCACGCTTAAGCGTTAACGATAGTTCGGACGAAGGTGTCTACGGCTTCTTCAGGGTCTTCTGTTTCAAACAGAATCTCGTTTTTCACAGCAGGGTGTTCAACAATTGACCAAGACTCGTCATCATCAAGTTCTAACACAAACACACCTCTCTCATCGTTAACTCGGAGACCGTGATTATCCACACGACGAGTTGTGTAGTAGCCAAGGTCTTCTGCTTGAATTTCAGCGAATTCGATGACGCCTTTGATTACTGTTTCTGTATCTGTGCTTGTGTCGGATGTATCAGTAGTCTGACTCATCACATATATACATATGTACCCACACCCTCTTAAAGCTTTCGGAGGGAATAACCTTGAAATAAAGTCTTGGCGAACATGTAGCCATACCCACGCAAGCGTGAGACGCTCTACCTGCCGAATTGATACAGTACTAACTTAGTACTGTACGAAAACAGGCGATAGAGGCGCTAAGGTACCGACGGGAGCCAGCCTGTACTCTCTTAACCAACACGAGCGGAAGAATAGACCGACAACACAGTATGTTGGTTAAGATATCTCCGTACTCACAATCCACTCAACAAAAGCTGCTAATTAGCCATAATCTTAGCAGCTGCTAACTCAGTGTAATAGTGGTTATAGGAATAACAGAAACAAGAGAGCAATCGTCAGTCCATCATCCGCTTCAAGTCCTGCAACTCTCTGTCGTTGAGGATATCTTCGACTTGCTCCCACGAGTCGATGTGTTTCTTTGTGAGTCCTGTTTTATCGTATACCATCGCCCATCCATCGCTCGGGATGTTTTCGACGGTGTATTCGGTCTCAGCGTCTGCGTTTTGGGTAGGGTTTTCTTCGTCAGTATCGGATGAACGGACTTCATCAGGCGTCTCTTCAGCTCGGTCGCCAGCCTGTGTTGTCTGTGAAGTAGATTCGTCCGCCGTTTCCGATTCGCCTTGGGAAGCGTCAGAAGATTCAGAGTGTTCGGATTCAGGCGTTTCCGTGTTTGCGCCTGACTCTGCAGGCGAAGTTCGAGATGGGATATATTCTTCATATGGCGTTTCTCGGAGTTCAGGTGGCGCAACTTCTTCGTGTGGTTCGTCTTGTTGCTTGTGAGAGTCGCAGAAATACTCAACCTCTTCACCGTACTCAAACCGCATCGTAGCACCACACCGCTCACCATCTTTTGTCGTTCCGATACACTGGCGGATTCGGTCATCCGACCAGTCCCAATCAGATTCTTCGCCGTCGTCGTACTCTAGGGAAGTCTCAGGGATACCACGGAAGGTGTGCTTGAGTCCTTCTGGTTCTCCATCCTTGACACCGTTGTAGACACGGGCGAGTTTGTGACTCTCTTTGTGGACGAAATCACAGAGTTCTCGAATCCAGCGGTGGATATCGTTTGCGACGTGCCCGATGATGATGTAGTGGCCGCCCCGCTTTCGGATGAGTGTGACGAGCGGGAAGAGCTGTCCTTCAACCTGTGAGGAGTCACCAACACCTGAAGCGTGCTTGTTAGCTTCATCGAACAGGAAGAGGAACGGAGTACCCTCGTTATCTTCAAGCCACTCATCGAGAGCATCCATCCCTTCGATGTAGACACCTCGATTCAGAGATTTGATGTTAGTGAGAATCTTTCCGTCAGGATTTGCGAGTAGCCACTGTTCAGCGAGCAAGATTGCAAAGTTCGTCTTTCCTGCCCCTTGCTCGCCCGTCATATAGATTTGCGTCACATCGGAGTCTCGCTGTGGAAGAATCCAGTTGAGAAGGCGTCGAACCAGTTTGAGGTGTTTGAGTTCAGGTGATTCTGCCCTACTCGTGAAGTACTTGAGGAGTGTGAAGCGTTCACTCTTCGCCGCCTGTGTAGCGTTGAGTGTCGTTGCCTTGCTGACGATGCGACGGTATTCCTTCGTCTCCTCGTAGATTTTGTCCGTGGTTGCGACTACATCTTTCCACTCTTCCCACGATTCTTTCTTGTCGGCGAGGATGCGGCTTAGTTCGTCATCGAGGACTTTGACCGCCCACGAGTAGAGGTGGTTCGAGTCATCCTTTCCTTCAGTTTCATCTCTCAAGTCAGAAGCCGTGCGTCCTGTGTTGAACGAGTCCGACTTCGCCACCATCCCTAGCATCGGGGCTAAGAACAGCCACCAGAGTTCAGGGAGAGAGAATTCGATTCCCATCATGACGCATCACCAGCCGTTTGACTGGAACCATCAGACTCTGGATTTTGGTCGGTTAACCCATCGACTTCGCCGAGTTGTTCTTCGAGGTCTTGTTCGACCGTTTTCTTCCCTGTGACAATTTCTTCGTGGTCTGTCTCAGAGAGGTCTTGTCTCATCCACTCATCTTTATTATGAGCGCCTTCCATCAGCTCGCCTTCAATACGGGCGCTGTCGATAGCTTTCAATTGGCGACCCCACTTCTTCGCCCAGTGCCAAACCTCGTCAGAGAGTACCTGGTACATCGAGCGGTAGTATTCAGCCACTTCAGAGAGTTTTCCAGAGCGTGAGAGTTTGGACGGGTCAACCTCTTCCATCGTCACGAAACAGATGTTCTCTTTCGGGTCGTAGTGAGAGACGACATATGATGTTCTGCTCGTATTCTGATTAATTTCCTTGAGTCGTTTCTTCGTGATTTCCACAATTTGCGTTGGTGAAGATTCACTCTTACTGAGTCGTTTGTATACTCGAAGGTCAGCATAGCGAGATGGTGAGAGGAGCCACGGAGCGTAGTCGAGGTCGCCGATGGTCGGGTCAATATCGTGCAGATAGTACCCGTTGCGACGGAGGTAGTATCGCCCAATCATCCACACAACAGCGATGAATAGGAAAGTGACGTATCCCCAGTAAACCATCAGGTTCGACCAGATTTCTGCGATGGTGACGAGTGTGCTTGGGTCATATAGCCGACCGAATCCTGAGACAAGTTTCCAGAACCAAGCGAGCGGGTACAAGTCCCAAAACGCAAGCACACCAATAGCCCAGTTGAAGCCTACGATGGCGAGTAGTCCCCAACCGTGAATCATGTCTTTTGCTTGCTTACTGTACGGGTCGTCACGGTTCGGCGTATCTTCATCAGCATATACGCCACGGAGAGATTGTCCTGCAAGCGGAATCGCAATCTTACCAACTCGCATATTGAGTTTCATCACAGCAAGGAACAGCGTGATGATGACCAACGCACCTACGATGGCGATAACAGGACCGAGGTCGCCTGCAGGGTTCCAGTTAATCACTAGTGGCGTATAGCCCACAGAGTACTGGATGTTGCCGTTGAACGATTCCACATCTGCAACTTCTGTTGAAACGACAGCAGATTGCCCGAGAATATTTCCGCTCGTGGGAACGGTTAGCGTCTTAGCTTCACCCGCATCGAGATAATATCCTTTTCCTTCATCGTTCCCGTTGAACCATACAAACCCAATTTCTGAATCAGTTGGATTGTAGACGGTGAAAGTAACGTTATTATCTCCGTGGCCGTCTTGTTTGAGAAGAAGTCCGCTAGAGAAGTCGTAGTCAGGATTGGATGTGTTGAACGGTGGTTCGTCATCTCCTGCTGCTGTAAAGTTAGAATCGTTCGAAGAATCAGATTCTCCGCCACTCTCCACCTGCACGTCTGAATCATCTGAATCGTTTGAATCAGCAAAGTCATCGCTTGGAGTGGCCGTCGAGGTTGTCGTTGAATTGTTTGAAGAGTTGTTCGCCTGTGGAGTCGTCGTTGGCGTCTCCTGCTGGAATTGTACATCGGAGGGAGATGCGGCTACCGTCCCGACCGCACCCGAGAAGGCGGCGGTGAAAACGAAGAGAATAGCCAGAATCGAGAATAGATTTGTAGTAGTCATAATTTCGAATCATCGGAATCCCTCTTCTTGGAGGATTTTGTTGAAGTTGTAGAGCAGTACGATTACAGCAATCACGCTGAGGATAAAGCCGCCAAGTCCAAGGACGGCAAATCCAACAGTCGTGACTACCTGTGGAGCGAGGACGGCAAGCCCGACGACAAACATCATCCCAAATATCGCTACGATTGCGATTAGGGCAAGCATCTTAGCGCTCGTCCACGATGCGTTTCCAGGCGATTCTGTTTGATTGAGTAGTTCTTGAATCATATTTTGCTTGTATAGTGGCGAGGCGGAGAATCGAACCCGAACAGCCCGAGAAAGACTGCCTGACCACAGGCACGCCGAAATTTAGTTAGCTTTCTATTCTAGAAGTTGAGGCGGAGACCTCGAAGCGTCCAGACGATGGCGAACAGCGAACCAATCACAAGCACAAACCCACCGACAAAGGTGACGATGAGAGCGTCCGTGTCATCAGTTGGGAGTTCGTCCATGATGCCGTCAAAGACGCCATCAAACGGATTGTCGAAGCTTGGAACGCTCGGGATGAACGAACCATCATCCGACTCATCTCCTGCAACATCGACTGTCTGGGAGACCGTGCCGTTCTCAGCGTCAGAGCTGTTTGCGGTGATTGTCTCCGTGTAAGTCGTCTCGTTACCGTCAGAGTCGTTGTAGACGATTTCGACCGTGTAGTCGGAACCATCATCGAGGTTCTGAACTGTCACGGTGTTCGAGTCGTTCTCGCCGACAGTTGTGGAGACAAGAGCTGTATCGTTGTCGCCGATACTATCGCCTTCGTAGATGGCGAAGTCGAACTCATCAACAGCAGAGCTGTTGTTCTCGACTGTGAAGTCGTAGTCTAGCTGCATCGCACCGAACTTAGGGTTGAGTTCTGTCGTGTTGTTCTCAGAGACTGTGAAGGAACCTTCTGCGTCAGCGTACCCGTCAGCGACGAGCGTGTACGTGTAGTCACCTGTCTCAAGCTCTTCGGAGTAGTTCTCGAAGTCTGTGACGTTGGATTCGTCAACTGCAAGGTCGCCAGAGGCGTTGTTGATTCGCACGTCTACTGAGTCAACAGACTCGTTGTCGTAGGTGCTGAAGTTGCCGAGTGCGGCAGTACCTGTTGCAGGTTCAGACGAACCAATCGAGTAACTGAACGAACCAGTCATCTCAGACCCGCCTGTCGGTGTGTACGCTACTGTACCTGTACCGTCAGAATTGACGACAAGGCTCTGAAGTTCGACTACGACAGACTCACTGTTAATATCAGAGTTAGCAGTAAGCTCAATAGTTATTGTATCTCCGTTTTGGCTGAAGCCACTCACAGACACATCACCGCTTACAACGCTGGTGTTATCCATGAGTCCAGCATCTTGCAGATTCTCGAAGCTGACATCACTCGCTGTGATATTCACCGATACTGTCTCGCTAGAATTAATCGTCGCTCCATCAAGGTAGATGGATGTGGTCACTTCTTCGCCAGCTGCTGATACTGTAATATCATCAGCACGAACGTCGTTGGCGCTGTGAGCCAACGCTCCGCCTGCGAAGACAGAGCTAACGAGCATCAGAGTTACAAGTGCGGTTAGTGCTTTTACGATACCACTTGGGCCGTCATCGCCACTACCAGAGGCAGTAGACGAATTTGGAATTAGTTTATTTAGGTAATTACCCATATAAATACTTATGATTTTCTTTCACTAAAAGTGTTATTGTTATTTGATATGTATGCCTATGCGTGCGCCCGTACTATTTAACATACCAGTACGGACTCCTATCTTTATGAGAAAGTACGCCAACCTCAGCAAGACCGTTTAGAGTGTGTCTCACAGTAAATTCGGATAGTTCTTTGTTCGCTTCTCGTTGTACCTCTGCAACGGTGAGTCGGATGGAATCAGTTGTGTGTACGACCCGATAGATATGGTCTCGTGGAGTTGGATTCATACTTAAACAACTACTGTCAGGGACTAAATATTTAGTGTTGTAAATAAGTTGTTATAAGTATGAGTTCTTCTCAATCAAATTCGAGCATCGGCACAAAACTAACAGTAGCAGTCATCGCTGTCTTGCTTGTTGGCGTAGTAACGGCAACGGCAATTGTAGGGGCGGCGGCAACAGGCGTCATCGGCGATACCGAACCAGCAGGAAACGCCTCTGCTTCAACTGCAACAGCAAATCCAGCATGGATTGAATCGAATTCAGATGGTAACTACACCGTCACGAAACTCTACGATTCTGACGGGAACCTCATCTGGGAAGAGCGGACAGTCCAATCAGGCGTCAGCGATACTTCTGGAAACTTTGCGTACAGCACAGCCGACGACCAGTATGTCTACACCGTCACGGACTACTACGATAACGGAGTCCTCGAAGAGACGGTTCTGTATACATACGACCGCTCTACAGGAGAGTTAGTCTCAGCGAACGAATCAGTTCCAGGCGATGTTGAAGGAATCCGAATCGATTCCAGCGGAAACATCTCCTACGGGTCGTCGGAGGAATACTCACTCACAGGACAGACTCGATACACGCTTGATGAGAACGCCAGTATCAGCGTCTACGACACCAGCACAGGAAACGTCACAAAAACTATCTCGGCGAGTTCCTACGAGAGTGAGTCGGCGAGTATCGTCCAGAGCGGTGGAACAACTCACCAAGTCTTAGCCTCAACTGATGACTACACGGTCGTCTCGGTAGCAGTCGGTGATACATCCAGTCGAGACCTCCATATCGTAGACCGCTCTTCAGGCTCATCAGTATATGAGATTGAGGATGTAGACGACCCGATTAGCAACGACGCCCACGAGCGAGTTGTAGCCGCATCTGATGGCGAAATTAAAATCTATGCTCGAAACTACGACGGTTCTGAGTATCGAGATTACTTCACTCGGTTCAACTACACGGGTGGGTACATCGTTGAAGAGCGTCAGGGTATTGTAAACAGCTCAAATCCGAGTCCGATTACAGTCGATTTTTTTCGGACCGAGTTCGCTGAGGATGTGACCTTCACACCTGTCGGCGAACTCAATCTATCGGCAACCAACGCTTCGGACGGTAACGCACTCGACAGCAACGGCACAGTCAGAATCTACAACGACGATGGACACCTAATCTGGGAACGGAACAACATCAGTAGTTATGAAATCTACAGCAATTACGCCATCAACACCTACGGCGGAAACTATACGGTTCGAGTAGAAGCGCAGGGATATGAGGCATCGGTACAAGACGCAACAGTCACTCACAACGAAACGACTTCACTCTCCTACTCGCTCGCAACAACCACCACAGATTCAACAGCAGCTGGAACGCTCGTAATCGATTCAGTAACCAACGACAGCGGAACAGCCGTTTCAAACTGGTCTGCTGAAATCTATGATTCGAACGACTCTCTCGTCTTCAGCGACTCGAATCTATCCGCACCATACAGTACTAACCTGACTGCGAACCAGACGTACACAGTCCAGATTCTCGCCGACAACTACAACACGACTTCAAAGAGCGTCACCATCACGGAGAACCAAACAGCGAGTACCTCGTTCACTCTGACAGCATCTTCAACCAGCGACGGTGATGATTCCACAGATAACACGACGACAGACGACGGAAACTCAACAGATAACACCACCACGGACGATTCAGATGATGGTGGATTCATCGGCGGCGGTGGGAACGATGGCGGGCTAACGGATGGACTTGCTGTTGTATTCGGCGTCAGTGGGATTGGCTTCCTCATCTTCGTGCTCTTGGCGTTCCTCGGATTCAGAGAGATGCGGAAGCAATCCTTTGCGCTCATCCTTATCGTGATGATTGTCTCGACTTCGGTCGGCCCGATGCTCTTCGTGGGCGATGTGACTGCACAAACTGATTCACCTGAATACGAAACTGCCGACCTGCTCGTGTTCACCGCAGGCGAAAATAAATCGCAGGTCGCTCAGGAGACACAGGATAAGGTAGTCGCTCTCAATCCAAACACTAGCGAAGTCGCTTGGGAAACACGACTCAATAACTCAACGAACGGCAACATCGTCTACTCTGTCGCCTGGGATAGGTCGGCGAATCGAATCTATGCAACCTCGATGGAAGAAGACGGTAGTATCCATCTCTACGAACTCCAAGACGCCACAGGTGATGTTGAAGACGTACACCGACTCAATCTCACGCCCGAACTAATCGGCAAGGACTCAATCGCCAGAAACGGCGTCTTGTACTTCACCACAGATGGGAATAGTTACAGATACGACTTTGAGAACGAGTCTCTGACAGCGACCAACTCATATACACCATCTGCCCAAACTTACGGAATCGGCTTCACGGACGGACAGGCGGCTATCAGCACCTATGGAAGCGACTTCATCACCACATACCTCAGGGAGACGGAACAGTACCAAACATACACGAGCGGCAACATCAACTCGATACAGCACACAGAACTCGGCTTCCTGTATCAAGACAGTTCCAACATCTCACTCCGAAACACTTCGACAGGAAGCGTAATCTGGGACTCATCAACAACTCAGTCCACCATCCTGTATGGGGCAACCTCGGATGGGCAGGATACTATCTACGCTCGTGTCGGCGACGACTTCTACTCATATGACGCCACGACAGGGAATCAGAGTGTACTGTATGACGATTCTATTCCTTCAAACACAACAGGAGGGTTTGCTCAGGTTGACTATCGCAACGGACTCATCCACACGTATCAAACGGTCGGCGGCTACGATTTAGCCAACGACACACCTACGCACCTGTACCACATCCACGACAGCGAGACAGGCGAACTCCTATACTCTGAAGAAATCGCCTACGACAGCAACAAGCATCAGTCGGTCGCCATCGTGTACGAGCAGGCTGATACGGTCGAAGTAATTGTTGGCTCAGGTGGCTCTGACTACTCGTTCGGTGATGTAATCGGTCAACAGTTGATGTTGACTGTAGGAGTGCTTGGCGGGGTTCTGCTTGGGCTTCTCGTTATCGTCGTGGTGTTGAAGTTCGTGTGGAAGACCGTGACTACGCCGTTCAGGATTCTCTTGTTCCCGTTCAAACTCATCTGGCGAATCATCACAGCGATTCTCTAAGATGACATACTTGTGTTTGGGTGAGGGTTGAGAGAGTAAATTGAAGCGTTATTTGGTGAGAGAAGCACCACTCAACGATTATTTTTATTTTATCTACCAGCCGCTCAGAAGAGAGTGTCCACATATCTGAGAGTGTGCGTGGGGACAGTGAGCGTGCTAATTTCGGCGGTTTGAGTAGAGATGAAGAAGACAGTCGCCAGTTGAAGATGGTAGCTGAAGATGGCTTCAGAAACACCGCTCTCTAACATACCACGATAGGGCAAGTTAGAATCTAATATACATATAACATACACAGTAAATAGTATATTAGATATAAAATAATATTACTTAATTGAAAAACCAGTTATCTACCGTCCTCACAGGAGCGGCGGCGGGTTCAATTTGGCGGCGTCAGCCGCTCTAACCACCTTCTCCAATTTTCCGTTGTTTTACCCCGACTGTCTCTTCACAGGTTGGTGGAAAAAATAAAAATAATCTCTATCTCAGTAGGTCGGCTCGTAGTCCTCGTCCATCCTCGATAAGATTTCTTGGAAGAGGACACCTTCCCACTTGTTCTGCTGGTTGTCGATTTGACCTTCTGCGGAACAAACGCCGAGATGATGAACTGTGTCGTAGTATTCTCTCAGCAACTCTTCATCGTCAGCGTTCTGTAGTTTGTCTTCGGGAGCGGTCGCTTCTTCAACATCCTCAGGTATGTTGTCGGTGATGCCGTCGCCTGCAGAATCTTGGTCGCCCATACTATGTGGTTGTTCTATAGCTTGTTAGGCGCTCTCGTCTTTGTTTCGAGTCGCCATCTCTTCAGCTTCAGCTTCACCAGGAGTTTCTTCTAAGAGTTCATCAATTCGTTCAATCAGTTCGGCAATATCGCCACGTTTCTCTTCATCCTCAATATCTTCCATCCGTTCATCGATGACTTCTCGTTCTACTTCCGTCATCAGTTCTTCAAGCCGTTCATCAGTCGGACCACTCTCTAACATCGCATCAATATCTGCTTCGTCTGTGTTCTCTTTCTCCGCCCACTCGTCGCAGTCGTGGTCGTGGGCGAGGTACTCCATCCCTTCAGGGACCCACCAGTCACAGTCAGAGTTTGTGCAGTGATATTCGCCGCCTCGGAGTTCAAAATCGTCGTCAGAAGTCATATGGTATAGATACGTCTCGAACCTTTTTGGTGCTCTCCCGTTCGATTCGGGAATAGGTATTTAGTGTTTGATATATGTTATACAGGTGTAGTCGGACTTGTTCAGCAATCTCGAACTAGGACGGTCAGTCCTGTGCCGACATATGCTTCTGTCAACCGCTCCGACTACACATCCTATTCCTTTGTTCCCTAACGCCACTAAGCCTGCAGAGCGTACTCTGTAGTATGTCTTCTCAAGATTCTCGAAGTCGGCGTACATCAGGTGAATCAGACGAAGAAGTTGAAGTGCCGTGTCCAAACTGCGGCAACGAGATTTCTCGGTCGGAGTATCGTAAACTCGTGCAGGCAGCGCAGGAAGATGATGACGGCGGTATCCCGCTATGGGTCTATGGTGTTGGAGCGTTCATCCTCTGGATTGGTGTTGAGCTAGCTCAGTCAGGAGCGTTCTAATTCAGAACTTCGGTCGGTGATTTTCGTTCGCTTCTCGAATCTCTTCTTGCTTGAAGTGGAGATAATTATCAGCAGTAACCTCAACGCTCTGATGACCCATCAGCAACGAGAGGAACTTGAGGTTCATACCGTTCTTAACCCGATAAACGGCATATGAGTGTCTGTAGGAGTGGGCGGTCGGATGGTGTAGTGGGCGGCCCGCAGCATCTTCTGCATATGAATCGAGGATACCTGCTCGGTCAGCAACTCGCTTCACAACTTCGTTCGGGTACTTGTTCTGGACTTGGGTAGAATACGAAGTACAAATCAGATAGTTGGAGTCAGGTGCTTTGTCGTATTGCGCCCGCCCGCCACGGTCAAGCCACTTTCTGAGGATACGAGCAAAATTGCTTGAGTAGTAGACGATGCGGTTGTCATCGTTCTTAGCGTTGTCAATCCAGATGGACTGCTCGTCACGGTCGATATGGTCTATCTGAATAGATGCGGCTTCGGAGCGCCGAACGCCTGTTTCCCAGAGGAGTTCGCAAATTAGTTCCTCACGAAGCGATTCGTAGTGGTCTCGCATCAACTGATGTTCTTCCTTGGTGACGTAGTGGATGCCGTCTTTCAGGTTCTGTTGGGCGAGCGTCTGGTCGCCAAGTTCCGTGAGGTCAACATCGTCGGCGGCATCGATTCCTTGCGTTTGTAAGAATACACGAGCAGTAGAGAACAGCCCTTTCACCGTCAAGTCAGAACCACCGTCACGCAACAGGAAGTCGAGGAAGTCTTCCATATCTTCTTCATCAACTTCCTTGTACGAGTCGAAGCCAAACTCATCGAGGAAGCGTTGGAACTTGCGTAATCCTTCCTGTGTGCGTGACCAAGTAGATTTATCGCCCGCACGCAGTTTCCGACGCTCCACGTACTTCACCATATCGTCGTCTGTGATTTCGTAGGATTGCTCCATCAGTTCTCACCTTCATCTTCGTCGTCGGCGTTCGTGTGTGATTCAGGGATGTTCTCAGGTGGACCTTCATACTCGTCCACATCTGCAGCGACTTCTCTCGGGTCAGCGTCTAACTGCTGTAGAAGTTGTGGGAAGTACCAATCCCAGAGTTCCTCGTTCGCTTCAACAGATGCTTCTCGAACATCACCCTTGGTGAGTTGGTCGTGGTGATGTGCTTTCACAGCGTTCTCTACACTCTCGATATCACTTCGGAGCGATTCAATTTCAGAGAGAAAAACATCTTCTTGAAGTCCGTGTTCGCTTCCTTCGTCGGCGTAGTGTGCGGTTATGAATTCATCTACGCTTCTGCGGATGAGTTCAGTTAACGAGTTCGTCTCTCCTTCTTCCTCCACGAATTGGTCCCACTCCTCTTTCTTCTCCGTTTTGACCTTGATGTTGATTTGGCTCCGTGACACACCTGTAGCTACTCAGTAGGGGTTTATAGAAATATGGTATAATTCCGAATCTACTTCCCCCAGAAGGGGTCGCGTCGCCGGTGTTTGTCGAGGTAGCTCTGGAGCGTCTCCAGTTCGTCGGCGGTGATCTCCGAGGAGAGCTCCTGTTCGAGGATCTTGGCGTGTTTCTCGGGGATCTCCACCCACAGTTCGTCGCCTTCCTCGATCTGTCGGCCGACCGTCGGGCCGTCGATGGCGACGCTGACCCGCGATCCGGTGCGGGCTTCCGAGACGTCGTCGCCCTGCTCCTGGATGCCCGAGAGTTCACCGACGCGGTCGGGTTCGTTGCCGTCCCACCGGACGACCCGCGTGTTGTTCTGGAGGGTGCCGCCGAGCACCTCGACGCCGACGACGGCGGGGTTCGACTGGCGGAAGGTGTGGTCCTCCAGGATGCGGAACCGGGCGGGCCGGGTGATCTTGTCGAGGACGTTCTCCTGCTGGGCGCGCTCGATCTCCTCGACGAACGCCCCGTACTCCTCGACGAGCTGATAGATCACGTCGTCGCGGAACAGTTTCACGTCGGCGGTTTCGAGGTTGTCCTCGGCGTCCGGCAGCACGTCGACGTTGAACGCCAGGATCGTCTCGTGTTTGTCCTGGTTCGCCGTCGAGGCGACCGCCACGTCCCGGGGGGCGACGTCGCCGACCTCCGCACGGAGGATCGGCACCTCGGCCTCCTGGAGCGCGTTCGCGATGGCTTCGAGGCTGCCGAGGGTGTCGGCCTTGACGACGACTCCCTCCTCTGCGGTCTCGACCTGGATGTCGGCGAGTTCGGCCTGGACCTCCTCGATGACCGCCTCCTCGTCGCGGTCGCGGACGATCCGGACCGGCGCCCCCGCCATCGCGTCCGCGAGGTCGGGCGCGGCGATCTTTACCCCGGCGGCGGCGGTGACGGCGTCGACGCGCTCGAAGCGCTTCTCGGTGCGGATTTCGGCGAGCGGCCGGGGCTGGAGCAGCGCCCGGACCTCGGTGACGATCGGCCCGTCCGTGCCGCCGACGACGAGGACGTCGTCCTCCTCGACGGTGCCGTCGTACAGCACCACGTCGATGGTGGCGCCGAAACCGCGTTCGTCCTTGACTTCGAGGACGGTGCCGGCGCCGGGACCGGCCACGTCGATCTCCATCTCGGCTTTCATGTACCGCTGGGAGAGCCCCATCAGCACGGCGAGCAGGTCCGGGACGCCCTCGGAGGTCATCGCCGAAACGGGGACGACGCCGATGTTCTTCTGGAAGTCCTGGACGCGCCAGTACATGTCCGCGGAGAAGCCGTGATCCGAGAGGTCGCCGATCAGTTCGTAGAGATTCTCGTCGAGCATCGACCGCGCGCGGTTGGACTGGGACTCCATCGACTCCTGGATGGGGACCCGGCCCTGGGGGTTCCACCCGGGCGTGGTGTCGACCTTGTTGGCGGCGACGACGAAGGGCGTCCCGGTCCGGCGGAGGATATCGATGGCCTCCTCGGTCTGGGGCTGAAAGCCGTCGTTGACGTCGACGACGAGGATGGCGATGTCCGCGAGCGCGCCGCCGCGCGAGCGCAGCGTCGTAAACGAGTGGTGGCCGGGCGTGTCGATGAAGAGCAGCCCCGGCAGATCGAAGTCGTCGGGGTCGACGAGCGCGCCGGCCATCTCCGAGACCGTCTCCAGCGGGACGGCGGTGGCACCGATGTGCTGGGTGATGGCGCCGGCCTCGCCGTCGCTGACGGCCGAGCCGCGGATCTTGTCGAGCAGCGTCGTTTTGCCGTGATCGACGTGCCCGAGCACCGCCACGATCGGCGTTCTGAGGGTCTCGGTCGCCGTCGACGACGGCGTTGCGTCGGAGTCAGACATGGAATCACCCGGGAGAAGTTCTCTCGTTCGGTAGGAGCCGTGGCCCGTAGTTAAGTCTTTCAACTCCCCCGGATCGAACGTCGACGGCGACCGAATCGACATCGACGCCGGCGGACGCTCGTCAGACGGCCCCGTGGAGTTTATAGTGAGTCGGACGATAACCGGACGTATGGCAGACATACTCGCCGAGAATCTGTCGGGGAAAGCCGTCATGGGTGCCGACGGCACGGAGCTGGGCCAGCTGTACAACATCACCATGGATCTCGACTCCGGCGGGCTCCACGACTTGCTCGTCTCGCCCAACGAGGGGCTCTCGCCCGATCGCTTCGACTTCGCCCAGGACGAGATGGGCCGCCTGAAGGTGCCGGTCGCGAACGTCCAGGCCGTCAAGGACTACATCGTCGTCAGCCGGTAGAGGAGTGTCGATGCACGTTCTCGATTCGTCCGCGTTCATCCACGACTATCACACAGACGAGCAGATGGCGTCCATCCCGGACGTCCGCGAGGAACTGGAAGGCGAGTCGGCCTTCCGGTTCGACGCGATGGAGGGCTCGGGGATGCACATCCACATCCCGACCGACGGCACCGTCGAGAAGATCGAGCGCGCCGCCGCCGAGACCGGCGACCGCGAGGAGCTCTCGACGACGGACGTCCGCCTGCTCGCGGCCGCGTTCGAACTCGACGGCGTCGTCGTCACCGACGACTACGCGGTCCAGAACGTCGCCGATCGCCTGAACGTCGTCGCGGAAGTGATCGCCCAGGACGGCATCGCCGAACAACGGGAGTGGCGGTTCCAGTGCCAGGGCTGTGGCCGTGAGTTCGACGACCACCACGACCGGTGTCCGATCTGCGGGAGCGATCTCTCGCGGAAGAACCCGGCCTGAGGGGCAAGGAGCCGTCCCGACGAAGACGACGACGGGCCTTACGACCCGAGCAGCCCCGTCACGGTCGCATACTGCACCGCAAAGAGGGTCGCGTTGTAGCTGCCGTGGACGAGCGACGGGACGACGAGGTTGTCCGTCCGCTCGTACACGTATCCAAGAATGAGGCCGAGCAGCGCCGCGACCGCCACGTAGACGAGCTGTCCGCCCCCCGCGAGCAGCGCGAACAGGTGGACCCCCCCGAACAGCGTGCTCGCGAGGAGGATGGCGGGGCCGGGGGCGTACACGTCCCGCAACAGCCCCTGGACGCCGCCGCGAAACAGCAGTTCCTCGGCCGGCCCGACGAACAGGAGGCTGACCGGGATCAGATACAGAAACAGCGTCGGGTTCTCCTGACCGGCGGCGACGACCTGGTTCTGGGCGACCGAGACGTCGAACTGTGCCATCACCTGCGAGAGGAGCGCCGCCACGAGCAGGATGACGACGGTCCCCCCGAGGAACCACCCCAGGTCAGGCAGCGACGGGACGCGCACCTTCAGGAGGTCCCAGCGGTCGCCGAAGGCCAGGTACAGGCCGACGCCGAGCCCGAAGCCGACGGCCTGGAGGACGTAGCTCGCGATCCGGAACGCGAGCGACTCCCGGGCGAGCAACTCCGCAGACAGCAACGCCTCCGCCCCGAGACTCACCGTCGCGGCGGCGGCCAAGTAGGCGACGAGCACGACCAGTACACCACGCGCGAGCGCACCCGCGAGTTCCAGCGGGCTACCGGGACCGACCTGGAAATCGACTGACATGGGTCGGCTTTCGAGCGGCGCTGGCAAAGGCGCTCCGGTCGTCGCCGAGGCCAGCGACCCGTCCCCCGGCGGTCCCGTGGGAACGTTTATGCGCCCGCTGTGAGAGGTGCCGACGTGAACGTCCGCCCGCTTCCCTCCACGGCGGACCCGGGAGACCGTCCGGGCGCGACCGCGCTCGGTCTCGGGGTCGTGTTCGTCGCGCTCGTCGGCGTGAGTCTCTGGAGCGCCGCGGTCGCGTGGATCACCCAGGTCGCGTCGCGCGTGATCGGCGTTGGCCATCCGATCCCCCTGCTGTCGGGGGTCACCGCGGTCGTCGGGCTGGGAGGAGGCTCCGTGCTGTACGCCCGCTATCGCGGGTTCGACCTCGGGCTGTCGGGGCCACGACGACGGGCCTGGGGGACCGCCCTCGCAGCCGTCCTCGCGCCGGCGCTGCTGGTGGGGCTCGCCAGCGTCGTCGGGACCGTCGCCTTCGGGGTCACGGTGAGCGAGGTGACCCAGCGCGGGGTCGCGACCGACCTGTCGGTCGGGGACGTGCTGGGCTGGACGGTGGTGCCGGCGGCGTTTCTCGGCCTCGGGTACGGCTTGCTGGTCTGTAGCGTCGTCGTCGAGTCGGTCCGGGCGGTGGTGGACCCGGAAGACACAGCGGTGCTGGCGACGGCGCTGCTCGCGTTCTTCTGGTTGCTTCCCGTCGGACCGGTCACACGGCTCCCGGCCGACCTCGGGGGCGCCTACGAACTGCTCGTCACGCTGGTGTTCGGCGCCGCCTTCGGCATGGGCGTCGGCGTCGTCTACGACGCACTCGACGCCGGACGCCGGGTCACGACGCTGTCGGCGCGGGAGGTCGCCGTCGTGTTCGTCGCGTCCGTCGGCGTCGTCGGCGTCGCCACCGGGCTGAACTCGGTTCCCGAGGTGGTCCGCGAGGGACTGTGGATCGCCGCGCTCGGGATCGCGGTCGTCGGCTACCTGCGGACGCGGTCGGCGTGGGTCGCGGCGCTCGCGCTCGCGGGGTTCGTCACGGCGCTTCGACTCGTCCCGTACGTGGAGGCGACGCTTGGCGTGGCGGGGCTGTAACGGGCGTTGTCGAGACGGGGCACAGTCGGCGGCCCATTCGACGACAGCGACTTTCGACGACAGACTATTCGACGACGAGACGTTCCTTCTCGGAGACGGCGTCGGCCTCGGGCAAGTCCCCGCCGCCGAGCAGCCCCCTGGCGGCGCGTTTCCCCCACTCGACGGCGGGCTGGGTGAACGTCGAGACCGAGGCGAGTTCGCCGTACAGCACGCAGGCCGCCTCCATGGCGTACAGCAGTTCGCCGACGCCGCGGGCGTCGACGCGGTCGACCTCGACGCGGACGTTCGGCACGCCCGCGGCCGCGAGCGACGCCTCGGTGGCCTCGAACTCGGCGTCAAGCAGGTCACCCAGCGACGACCCGCCCAGGTACGCGAGCCCCGCCAGGTCGGTCTCCGGGACCGTCAGGTCGTTCCGCTCGCGGGGGCGCACGAGGGTGACGAGCTTGTCGTGGGGACCGGCGCGGTACAGCTGGAGCTGGGAGTGCTGATCGGTCGCGCCGAGAGCCCGCGCCGGCGTCTGCCCGAGGCCGTCCTTGCCGAGCGACTCGGCCCAGAGCTGGGCGAACCACTCCGCGAAGTACTCCAGGGACTCGTCGTAGGGCATCATCGCGTTGATCGCGGCGCCACGGGCCGACAGCGCGTAGCAGGCGGCGCCGTAGGCGTAGGCCGGCGACTCGAACAGCGAGGGAGCGAGGGCGTCGGCGACGTCGCCCGCGCCGGCGAGCAGCGCCTCCAGGTCCGCACCCTGGAGCGCGGCGACAGCGAGGCCGACGGTCGACAGCGCCGAGAACCGCCCGGGGACGCCCGCGGGGACGTCGAGGGTCGGGAGGTCGTAATCCTCGGCCATCGACCGGAGGTTGCCGGACTCGCCGGTGGTGACGAGGGTGCGCTCCGTCCAGTCGACGCCGGCGTCGGCCATCGCCTCCCGGACCACGAGGAAGTTCGAGAGCGTCTCGGCGGTCGTCCCCGACCGGGAGACGACGTTGACGACGGTCCGCGAGAGGTCGAGCCGCGAGAGGAGCCGGTCGATCCAGGCGGGGTCGACGTTGTCGAGGAAGTACGCGTCCGCGGGCCCGCCGAGGGCCTCGTCGATCGTCGCGGCCCCCAGCGCGCTCCCGCCGATGCCGACCGTCAGGATCGCCCCGGGGTCGCCGAGCGGGTCGACCGCCGCGCGGATGGCGTCGGGATCGGCGGTCTCGGGGAGGTT
>Ga0207720_100184_pt1 | contig 57639 bp, 61 predicted proteins | sample A23P2SouthBayCA_2_FD_187751 | JGI IMG/M metagenome (GOLD analysis project Ga0207720, IMG submission 187751) | Aerobic enrichment media microbial communities from Eden Landing Ponds, California, USA - A23 E3 (2) (SPAdes) | ecosystem: Environmental > Aquatic > Marine > Unclassified | place... | reverse complement strand
AGGTCGACGTCGGCGGCTGGTTCGTCGTCGCTCGCAGCGTCGTCTGTGTCCGCGGCGGGTTCCGGTTCCTCGGTCTCGGGTTCCGATTCGTCGGACTCCGCTGTGTCGAGGCCGGACTCGGGCGCTGCGCCGATCTCGCTGTCCTGTTCGGTGGCGTCCTCCGTTGCTGATTCCTCAACGAGTGCGTCGTCAGTGTCGTCCGGATCGGGGACCTCGATATCGGCCTCGCCGGGATCGTCGACCTCGCTCCCGGTCGTAAACTCCGCGCCAAACTCTTCTTCGAGCTGTTCGCGTTCCGCCTCGTCCATCTCGTACATCCCGTCGTCGACGTCGCCGGCGTCGAAGTCACCGAGGTCGTCCGTCGTGTCGTCGCCTTCGTCCTCGGTCTCGAGCGTGTCGGCGGCTGTGGCATCGATCTCCGCTGGTTCGTCGCTCGCTGGCTCACTGGCCATCGATTCGGGCTCGGTCTCCGGCTCGGCGGTCTCGTCAACGGCTGCCTCGCTGTCGGCGTCGACCGTCTCGGTTTCGGGTTCGAGATCGGGCTCGAGAGCTGCCGTCTCCGAAGGCGTACTCGTCGCCGTGCCGGCCGCGGACCCGGCACCCGCATCCGCCGTATCGCCGGCCGTCGCCGCAACCGGTTCCGCCGATCGGTCGTCGGACGGCGTGGCAGGCTCGGGTTCGACGCTGGCCTCGAGCGCGTCGAGTTCGAGATCGGCGAGGTCAGCAAGCGACGCTGCCGTCGCGTCGAACTCCGCGCTCGTCGCGTCGGGGACGAGATCGAGGCCGCTTACCTGGTCGCGTTCGCCCGCGACGACTTCGACCGCCTCGAGTGCACAGTCACGAAGCGCCGCAAGATACGACGGCGTCGTGGCGTCGTGGTCCTGTGCGAGCGGGATCCCGGCTGCAAGGCCGGATTCGACGCCAGCCTCGCGGAGGGTGTCGGTCAGGGCGTCGCCCTCGACATCGAGTTCGGCTGCCCCAGCGGCGGTGCCGACGCGCTCGAGCGTCCGCTCGGCCGCGCTGACGACCCAGCGGTCGCGGGTATCGGCGTCGACCGCCGCGATGCTCTCGGGCCGGATCGAGGTGTAGACCTGGTCAGAATCGTCGGGCTGGAAGGTCCGAGCCTTGCCCGTCACCGCGACGAAGGCAGGGGGTGTTGCTTGCTCGAGGAATGCCAGTTCGTCGGGTTGGTACTGTCCGGCGTAGACGACGAACGCCCCGGTTGGGTCGACGATGCGAGCACGGACCATCTCGTCATTGACCGACGTGACCTCGGTGAGCGTCCCAACGACGAACACGCGGTTGAGCCGCGCGCCGGTCGGCGAGATGACGTAGTTCGGCGCACGTTCCTCATCGCTTTCGGCATACGAAAGCGAGGCGTCATCGTACTCGGCCGCGAACAGGCGGTAAGCGATTTCCCGTCCGGGAATCTCGTCGCCGTTTCCGTTGCCGTTCGCGCTCATGCGTCCACCTCCTCGAGGAAGGCCGTCGCACGTGCGGCCGGGTCGTCGTCGCTCTCGGCGAACGTTTCGGCGTCTACATTCGCCCCGTATTCGTCAACCGAAAGGTGTCCGCGCACGCGGTACTCGCGGCCGACGATGCGCTCGCGGATCGTCTCGGCGACGACCTCCTGGTCCATGGCTTCGCGGGCCTGTTCTAAGGCGTCTTCTAAGGTTCCGCCGTAGACCCGTTCGGTCAGTTCGTCGTCGAGGACGACCGTGACGGCACCAGTCCCATCGTCGAGGATCGCCTTGACGCGCAGGTCGTCGATACCGTCGACGTCGCCGTGGGTGCGACACTGCCCTTTCTGGATAACTCGGTAACACTCCGGACAGCGCTGGATCAGCCCGGAACCGTCACGAACCGCCAGCAGGTTGCCCACGACTTCGACGTCGTAGACTCCGCCGGTCGCGACCGCGTCGCCGATATCCATCGTCGCGGTGTCGCTACCGACGTCGATCTCGCGCTCGAGTGCGGTTACCGTCGAGAACTCGGAGACGTTGACTTCGGGGACGCCACGGAACTCCTGGACGTAGGCGTTTTCGATGCGAACCGAGCTGCCCTCTTGGATTTCGGGCGCTGGCTCCCAGTTCGTAAAGGGGAGCCGGCCGCTCTCGTCGCCGAAAACACCGCTCAGGATGTCCGTCTCACCGTCGCGGCCGTCGATCGTTTTCCGTTCACACTCGAGGACGGTAACCTCGATGGTGACGGCGCGATCGCCCGTCTGCAGGTCGGCCAGTTTGGCGTCGCCGCCGATCTCGTCGGGGACATCGAGCGACTCCTCGAGGAAGGAAAGCGAGGTGCTTTCGCCGAGGTTGAGTTCGGGTTCGCCGTCCCACTCGCGGACGCCGGCGTTGCCCGCAGTGATCGTCTCGCCCGGCGAGAGGCCGAAGTCCTCCCACGCGGTGTAGTCGATGGTACCGGTCTCATCAGCCAGTCGACCTTCGACGATGACGTGATCGGAGCCCTGATAGCGGATCGATCGTTTGCCGGCCGTCAGGACGACGCCGGTGACGGTGACCGAACTATCCTCGGGCGTGATCTCCGCAACGTCTTTCGACGATGGTGTTTCGCTCCCGCCGCTTGCTCCATCGCCGTATTTCCGTCGGAGGCTCTGAACTGCCTCGTCGATCGGGACGCTGTACTCCACTAGATTCTGCAGGTCAGCTTTGACCTCCTCTTTGTCGACACCGAGGTCGGAGGCGAGATCCTCGGCACGCTCGTCGAGTTCCATCGTTTTCCTTTCGAGATGGGGCTTAAAAAGCGTTCCCGCAGGAGGGTGAAAGTGAACAGCGACGAGCAGTCAAGCAGACGTCAGGGCCGCGGTGCGGCCTTCTGGAGTGCCGTCTCGGCGATATTGCCGCCGTAGTCGGCGCTTCTGGACAGTGAGTCGACGATCAACCCGAGCGACTGGGCCTGCACCGGGTCGAGTTCCCGAAGCATATCGTCGATCTGGCGGGTGTGTTGGTCGATCTCGAGGACGGCCTCGCGGGCACTGTGCCCGAGCCGATTCGCTTCGTCGGTCTCCTCGGCGAACAGCGCATCCATCGATTTCTCCAGGATCGTTGCTGCATCCTCGTGAAGGCCCTCGAGCGCCTCAGCGACGTCCGCGGGAATCTCGTCGAGTTTGAGCGCGAGATTGCTAATCTTGGCGGCGTGGTCAGCGACGCGCTCGAGTTGGCGGGCACTCGAGTGGAGGTCGAAACAGTCTTCGCGGGGAACGCCGAGTTCTTCGGCCGCTCGCGGGGAGCGAAGCGTCGCCCGGAAGATCCGCGAGACGACGAGCCAGAGCCGGTCGATGTCGTCGTCGCGTTCGATCACGTCGTGTGCGATGTCGTCGTCGTCCTCGATCAACGCGATGACGGCATCCTCGAGCATCGACTGGGAGATCAGACGCATCCGCGTGACGGCGTTGACGATCGACAGCTCCGAGGAATCGAGTAGATCCTGAATGACCACGCTGTCGGTCGTCTCCTCTAAGACTTCGACGCCGACGAGCCCCTGCGTCGCGCTGCGGATCGCCCGGCGCTGATCGGTCGTGATTCGGCCCGCCTCGAGTCGAATGATGTCGAACCCGCTGACGTACATCGTCATCACGGCCCGCGTCAACCGCTCACCCTCGAGACTCGAGATGTCGAGGGTCCCCTCCTGCCGTTCGGTTTCGCTCTGGGGTGTTAGCAACAGCGCGTCGTCTTCGGGGTAGAACTCCACGGTCGTGCCGGCGCTGACGTCGTTTTCGGTCGCCCACGTCTTTGGTAGCGAGACGGTGTAGGTCGATCCACCCGTCACCTGGACCTTTCGCGTCTCCATATAGCGGGATTCGACCGATCGAATATAAATATGGGCAAATCTATAGAGTGTTGCCGAGATGCAGCCTCTATTCGACTCGATGGGCTGCTCGATACGCTTTCGAATGCGTCTCTACGCCACACAATCACGTTCATAAAATATCTGATAGCTATATAGAGCGTATGCGGGTGCCGAGATTTCTCCTCGCTTCCGTACGAAAGCCTCGCTCTCTTGCGCGTCCCAGTACAACCGTTGGCCATGATCGGAGCGTATACAATCGGCAAGAAGGCAGCCACGTTCGGCTACAGGCGATACGGGGTTCCGGGGGCGATCGCCTCCGGCGGGGCGGCGCTGGCTGGATACATTGTCGTCCGGCGAGCATTGAAATCGGCGACGAACGACGGGACAGTCGACTCGGCGATCGACGCCGGAGAGATCCAGTCTGCAGTCGACGAGCAGGGACTGCAGGCGGTGACCGATACAGAAACGCTCGAGCAGGCGATCGACACGGACGAACTCGGCACGCCTATCGACATCGACGATGTTCAGTCATCGGTCGACGAGGAAACTGACGAGAGCACCGACACGGTTGGCGACGGTGATTCGAGCGCCAGCGAAAGCTAACTCGAATACGCGATTCACGACTCTCGACACTCGTCACGTTCGTTCAGACTGCTGTCGATCGTAGGTTACGAGATTCTACAGTCTATCTTCAATTTTATATTCAATCAAGATGATAGTAAAACATGGAACGTGGCGTCCGTCGCCGTCTCGATGCCCTCATCGCGCTTGTGTCACTGCTGCTCGGCATTGTCCTCACGGTCATCGTTTTTAGCGATCGGATCGGCGGCTTGGTCATCGTTGGGTCGTTTTTCGCGGGGGTGTTCATCGGAGTACTGGCGCTGTGGTACGCGGAGGGGTAAGCGGCGTCGGTTCTGACGACGAACACGCCTGTCGGACAGTATAGCGCACTTCGGGGGGCCAGAACTGATCAGCGCGTCCCGCGAACCCGCTCGAGCACCGCCAGCGTCCCGTCGGCGTGGACCTCCTCGAGCACCTCGTCGGCGGCCGCTTTCGCCGACTCGTCGGCGTTGTTGACGGCGAACCCACGATCGACGGCCTCGAACGTCGAAACGTCGTTGACCGAATCGCCGATCGCGACGCAGTCCTCGAGATCGATACTGGTCTGCTCGGCGATCGTCTCGAGTCCTGCCCCCTTGCTCGGATTCGTATCTTTGACGTGGTAGGCGTAGCCGGTGTCGATCACTTCGAGGCCGTGCTTGGCGGCAATTTCGCGCAGCGGCTCGAGTGGTTGCTCCAAGTTGACAGCGATTTCGGTTTCGCGCCAGCGGTTGACGGTGTCTTCGTCGCCCCAACCGAGGTCGTAGCCCGCGGCCCGGTACTCTTCGGTGACGGCCTGGGCGGCCTCACGGTCGGCGGTGAAGAAGACGTCGTCGCCGGTGTAGACGACGCCGCCGTTTTCGGCGACGACGAGTTCGGGAATCCCGATGAAGTGACAGAGCGCAACAGGGTAGGGAAAGGCCTTCCCGGTGGCGATCACGACGGGTGCGTTCCACTCGCGGAGCGGATCGAAGACGCGGGGATCGATACCCCATCCCTGGGGACGGGTCAGGGTGCCGTCGACGTCGAGGACAAGCGGCGGGTCGGCGGTCATACTCGTGACTCGAGGGTTGGGTGACCTAAAGCGGTCGGTTCAAGCGTGATCGAGACTGTCGGACAACAGTCAGCTAATAGAAGGAAGGGAAGGCGGCGTCACCCAGAGGTGGACACGCCCGCCGAAATGGTGGTTGGGTCAGCACGTACCGCTGGTGAGACGATCTATTCCGGGAGCGGCCCGAGAATATCGAGTTGATACGCTGCGGCCGCTTCAGCCAGCGCCGCGGTGTCCAGTTCGGCTTGCGGCGGCGTCTCCAGTCGCTTCGCCGGCTCACCAACCTCGATGAATAACTCCTCGAGGCCTGCCGGCGTCACCTGTATGAGCATGCGACAGGCATCGTCGCTCACGACACGGAAGCCGTGTGGGACATCTCGAGGGAGGAACACTGTCTCTCCCGGACTTGCCCGGCTCACGTTCTCGCCGTCATCGCCGTAGTAACAGTCAATCTCACCGTCGAGGACGTAAAACAGTTCGTCCTCGCCGTGGTGGACGTGGTACGGTGTTTCGTACCTGGCGGGTGCAGTGTGCTCAAGCAGAGTAAATGCACCGTCTGTCCGCTCGGCATCGGCTTTAAAGATCATCAGCACACCGACGGACCACACCGCCTTCCCATCGGTCGCACTCATCATAGTCGGCGTCGCTTCTGTATTTGTCTGTGCACCCATACCTAGATAGCACATCACACAGTGCGATAAACTAGTAGTGACGGTGGCTCAGGGGAGGATGACGACGCGGCGGTCGGACTGCCAACTGCAAACCGATCACTTGCTGTGGACGACAGCAGTGCCGTGTGTCGGGCCATCCGACAGGCCCCTGGAAAAAGCGGGCCACAGATGGCGTGTACACGGCGGTCAGAGCGCGAGGTAACCCGCGTTGGGGAGGAGCCCAGCCAGATAGAGCACGCCGAGAACGAACATGAACTCCGCGATCGCCATCGCCGGCGGGTCGACGTGGGTCCCGGAGTGGGAGTAGAAGATTCGCTGGCTTACCTCGGCGAGCAGGCCGGAGATCGCACCGAAGACACCGGCGACGAGCAGTGCAACCGGTTCACTGCCGAGAGCCGGCATCGCGATGATCGCACCGACCGCGCCAAGCAGCGTGATGTGGTGGGTGACCGGAATCTTCTCGACGCCGAGGTTGAGAAACAGCAGGCTCATCGCGGAAATCGCATAGCCCAGGAAGATACTCCCGGTCTCGAGCCAGATGTATCCGCCGAGAATCCCACCGATGACGCCGATGGTCGCCACGCCGGACCACTCGTACTGGTGGGGGAGCCAGGGCTCGGTCGCTAACCGGTCGGTCTCAGTGCCGCCGTCGGCAGCCATCCGTTTTTCCTCGCGCTCGAACGGCGACATATCGAGGATGCTCGAGCCAGCCACCTTGCCGACGAGCGGGTAGCCGAAGGCGAGGCGAGCCAGGAAGGCCGTCGCGACGACCGAGAGCGCGATGTTGTCCGTCGGGAAGCCGATTCCGTTTAGCACCTGGGTGATGAGCATGCCGACGACGCCGAAGACCGCACCGACGGCGAGGATGTCTGGTTTGGTCCCGAAGGCGTACAGGATGTTCTTCCCGAAGTGGTAGTCCCAGCCGGCGGGTTCCATCTCGGGGTACCGCCGGCCGGCGTAGGCTGTCGCAGCGACACCGCCAGCGAAGGCGATATGGGGGCCGGTCACCGCGCCGAAGCCGATCGTTCCGGTAATGCCAGCGCCGAGTTCGGCTGCCGGAATCCCCTCGACCGCACCGACTTCGTTCTGAAGGATTGCGATGCCTTCGCCGAGGAAGACGACGAAGCCCGTAAAGACGAACGACGGCAGTGCGCCGAGTGCCGCCCCGAACGCGCCGCCGGCGAGAGCGGTAATGAACAGGAGGACGAACGCGTCGGTCTCCATTCCGATAACCGGAATCTGAAGCAGCGTCTGGACCATCGCTTACTCCTCGCTATCCCGCGCCCAATCGCGCGCTCGGTCGACGGCGTCATCCCAGCGGTCGTATCGCCGATCGGCGGTGTCAGGATCCATCTCGGGTTCGAACTCGGCGTCGATCTGCCAGTTGCTCCGCAACTCGTCGGGACCGCTCCAGTAGCCGACTGCGAGACCAGCCGCGTACGCCGACCCGAGCGCCGTCGTCTCGTCGACTACCGGGCGGACGATCTCCGAGCCGATGATGTCCGACTGGAGCTGACAGAGGAAGTTGTTCTTGACCGCGCCGCCGTCGACTTTCAGCGACGTCATCTCGATCCCCGAGTCGGCCTCCATCGCTTCGGCGACGTCGCGGGTCTGGTAGGCGATCGACTCGAGGGTCGCGCGGACGACGTGTTCTTTGCGGGTGCCACGTGTCATCCCGACGATGGTGCCGCGTGCGCGCTGATCCCAGTGGGGTGCGCCAAGTCCCGTAAACGCGGGGACGACGTAGACGCCATCGGTCGTGTCGACGCTGCGGGCCAGTTCCGCCGTCTCGGCGGGATCGTCGATCAGCGTCATGTCCTCGAGCCACTCGATCGCCGCGCCGGTGACGAAGATCGCACCCTCGAGTGCATACTGGACGTCCTCGCCTGCGCGCTGGAAGCCGATCGTCGTCAACAGGCCGTGGTCGGATTCGACGGCCTCATTGCCGGTGTTCATCAGGAAGAACGAGCCGGTGCCGTAGGTGTTCTTCGCGTCGCCGGCGTCGAAACAGGTCTGGCCGAACAGGGCCGCCTGCTGGTCGCCAAGCGCACCCGCGACCGGCACCTCGGCCTCGAGGAAGCCGTCGGGATCGGTCGACCCGTACGTCGCGTCGTCGCTCGAGGGACGGACCTCGGGCAACATCGCCTCGGGGACCGAAAACTCCGACAACAGGTCGTCGTCCCACGCGAGGTCGTGGATGTTGTAGAGCATCGTCCGCGAGGCGTTCGTGACTTCGGTGATGTGGTTGCCCGTGAGATTGTAGATCAACCACGTATCGATGGTCCCGAACAGGACCTCGCCCTGCTCTGCGCGGTCGCGGATGTCTTCAGGGCGCGTGCGCTCGAGTTTGATCGGATCGGCGTTGTCGAGGAGCCACTCGGCTTTCGTCGCCGAGAAGTAGGCGTCGGCCTCGAGGCCGGTTTTGTCGCGGATGGTTTCGACCATTCCCTCCTCTTCGAGTTGCTCGACGCGATCGGTCGTCCGCCGGTCCTGCCAGACGATGGCGTTGTGGACGGGGTTGCCGGTGTCTGCATCCCACAGCAGCGTCGTCTCTCGTTGGTTAGTCACGCCGATGGCCTCGAGCTGATCGGGGCCGATACCCGCCTGCCCGAGGGCCTGTCTGATGACGGCTTTGGTGTTCTCCCAGATTTCCGTCGGGTCGTGCTCGACCCAGCCGGGTTCGGGATAGATCTGTTCGTGTTTCTCGTAGGCGTTCGCGACGACCTGTCCTTCGTGATCGAAGACGATGAAGCGGGTGCCGGTCGTTCCCTGGTCTACCGCACCGACGTAGGTGTTGGTTGTCATAGGTATTATCCCACACTCGCGCGCGATGTCTTTACTGACGGGCGCGTTCTACTAGTAAACAATTCTTACAATCATTATAAAAGTTACCGAACCCATAACACGACCAACATAAGAGTGTGTGAGAATTTGGGCAGCTTGAACGCTATAGGTGCTGTTCTCAGAAGAAAACCGACATACGGTCACTGCATATTGTTCCGATTAACTGACTACCAGTCCCGATATCATCCCATTGTTATGGCTGTTCCTTCGTCGCCGATAAAATAAAGATGTGGCTGTCCGTAGTGGCTTCTGAAGGAATGGCCCGTGACACGGAGGTTCTCGTCCTCGGCGGCGGCTCGACTGGCTGTGGCATCGCCCGCGATCTGGCGATGCGGGGCCTCGAGGTCACGCTCGTCGAGCGAGGCAACCTCACAGACGGAACGACCGGTCGGATGCACGGCCTGCTCCACAGCGGCGGGCGATATGCCGTCTCCGACCAGGCCAGCGCGACCGAGTGTATCGAAGAAAACGAGATCCTTCGGGAGATCGCCGGTCACTGCGTCGAGGAGACCGGTGGCCTGTTCGTCCAGCGACCCGAGGACTCGGACGACTACTTCCGGCAGAAACTCGAGGGCTGTCGGGAGTGTGGGATCCCCGCCCGCGTGCTCTCGGGGTCGGAAGCCCGCGAGGTCGAACCCTACCTCGCGGACGATATCAAACGAGCGATCGAGGTCCCCGACGGCGCGGTCGACCCGTTCCGACTCTGCGTCGCGAACGCGATCGACGCTGAGACCTACGGCGCGCGCATCGAGACCCACGCTGAGGTGATCGACCTCCTGCGCGACGGCGACGACATTTACGGGGTCGAAGTGCGCCACGACTCGGGTCCCGGCAAACGTACACACGCCACGTCCGGGACCACCGAGGAGATCACCGCCGAGTACGTCGTCAACGCGACCGGCGCGTGGGCCGGCCAGATCGGTGCGATGGCCGACCTCGAAGTCGAGGTCCGCCCTTCCAAGGGCGTGATGACGATCATGAACGTCCGGCAGGTCGATACCGTGATCAACCGCTGCCATCCGAAAGGCGACGCCGACATTATCGTTCCTCACGAGACGACCGCAATCTTAGGCACGACCGACGAGGAGGTCGATGATCCGGACGACTATCCCGAAGAGCAGTGGGAGGTCGATCAGATGATCGACACCCTCTCGGAACTGGTCCCGATCCTCGAGGAGGCACGGACGATCCGCTCGTTCTGGGGCGTGCGCCCGCTCTACGAGCCGCCGGGAACCGGCACGCAGGACCCGACCGACATCACCCGGGACTTCTTCCTGCTCGATCACGCCGACCGCGACGGCGTCACGGGGATGTCCAGCATCGTCGGCGGCAAGTTCACTACCTACCGGATGATGGCCGAGGATATCGCCGATCACGTCTGCGAGAAACTAGGTGTAACCGCCACCTGTGCAACTGCCGACGAGCCACTGCCCGGCAGCGAAAACATCGCGACGCTCGAGGCCGGGATGGACGACTTCGGCCTGCGCTCGCCAGTGGCCCGCCGGAGCAAACAGCGGCTGGGCAGTCGGGCGAGCGAGGTGCTCGAGACCGACGAGCCGAACCCGGTGATCTGCCAGTGTGAAGGCGTCACGCGCGCGGAGATCAAAGACGCCATCACCCAGTCGGGGACGGACCTGAACGCGGTTCGCATCCGGACGCGGGCCTCGATGGGGAACTGTCAGGGTGGCTTTTGCTGTCAAACGATGGCCAACGAACTCCACCCTGAATACGACGAAGAGATGGTCCGCGAGGCGCTCGACGAACTCTTTCAGGAACGCTGGAAAGGCGAGCGCCACGCGCTGTGGGGCGAACAGCTCTCGCAAGCGATGCTCAACTACGCACTGCACGCGACGACGATGAATCGGGATCACGATCCTGCGAGCGCGACGTCGACCGTTGATTTCGCGGCCTTCGACGACGGCCGAGCCGAGAGAGACCGGATCGACGGGATCCGAGGGGGCCGCTAGATGGCGATCGAAGACGACGTCCTCGTGATCGGCGGCGGCCTCGCTGGGGCAACCGCCGCACTTGCCGCCGCAGATAAGAGGATGCAGGTCCGGCTCGTCTCGTACAAACAGAGCACGCTCCGCCACGCCAGCGGGTTGATCGACGTGCTCGGCTACACGCCGGCGGGTGACGGCCCGCTCGTCGATCCGTTCGATGCACTCGCCGATCTCCCCGAAGGCCACCCCTACGAGCGCGTGGGGCTCGAGGCAGTCCGCGAGGCCCTCTCGTTTTTCGACGAGATCGCGGGCGATACGTACGACGGCGGCCACACGGACGCGAACGCGCTCGTGCCGACCCACGGCGGCACGGTCAAGCCGACCGCCAGATATCCGGTTTCGACCGCTGCTGGCCTCGCGAGCGACGACCGCGATACCCTGCTCGTCGGGTTCGAGACGCTGCCGGACTTCGAGGCACCGCTGGCAGCATCTCATCTTGAGGCCGCCGGCGCACCTTTCGCGGCCCGCGGAGTCACGGTTCGGTTCCCCGGCATCGTCCGGGACGACGCGAAGGTCACGCGATACGCACACCTGCTCGATCAGGACGAAGCCGTGGAGACTACAGCAGGCGAGACGACCGCCCGCGAAGCCCTCGCTGACATCGTTCGGTCCCAGATCGAGGACGAGGCCCGCGTCGGCTTTCCCGCGATCCTCGGAGATGACCACGCGAACGCGGTCAGGGCCGATCTCTCGGATCGGCTCGGCGTCGACGTCTTCGAGGTCCCGATGGGGCCGCCAAGTCTGCCCGGGCTACGACTCGAGGACCTGCTCTACGACGCGCTCGAAGACGCCGGCGTCCGGGTGACGACGGGGGTGCCGGTAGTCGAGTACGAGACCGACACTGACCGGCGGATCGACCACGTCGTCGTCGACCGCAACGGAACCGAGATTCCCCACCGCGCCGAGCAGTACGTGCTGGCGACGGGCGGGCTGGTCGGTAAGGGCGTACGATCGGAGCGCAAGCGGGTCTTCGAACCGATTTTCGACTGTCACGTCCCACACGCGGCAGACCGCTACGACTGGTTCGTCGACGACGTCTTCGGCGACCAGCCCTACGCGCGATTCGGACTGCCGGTCGACCGCGAGCTCCGACCGCTCGACACTGGCGACGAGCCCGAGTTTTCGAACCTCCGTGCGGCGGGGGCAGTGCTTGGTGGCTACGACTTCGCGGCGGAGAAATCCGGCAGCGGCGTCTCGCTCGCGACGGGCTACGTCGCGGGCCAGCGCGCGGGGACGGAGGCGGGACGATGACGGACACGGGCGAACCGCGCGACTCGAGTCGCGAACGCGACCGACTGGACATGAGTGAACGGACTCGAGCAAGCGATGCGACCGACAGCGACCGACTGACTCAGGTGATTCGATGAGCGATGCACAACAGCCGACCGACGATGGCGGACCGGGAGATGACGACTTCGAGCCGATTCAGGTCTTTCCAGAGGCCGAGGAGATGGACCTCCGACCGGGGGCGGACAACTGTTACAAGTGCTCGACCTGCGATACCAACTGTCCTGTCGCCGAGGTCGACGACGAGTTCCCCGGCCCGAAGTTCCAGGGGCCCGAGCAGTGGCGGCTCAAGCGCCAGGACGACCACGACATCGACGACTCGGTGATGAAGTGTTCGAACTGCATGCGCTGTGACAGTGCCTGTCCCTCGGAGGTGCCGCTCTCGCAGATGCACAACACCGCCCGCGCTGAGTACGTCGAGGAGAACATGAGCACGCTCTCGCGGGAGTACTGGCGCAACCGCATGCTCGCGAACTACCGGCGCCTGGCGCCGCTGGGTTCGATGTTCCCGCGAACGACGAACTTCGTGATGGGACTGTCGGCGACGCAGTGGCTCGGCGAAAAGATCCTCGGGATTACTGGCGAGCGGGAGTTCCCCGAGTTCGCGACCGAGACCTTCCGGGAGTGGTGGACCAAACGAGGCGGTGCGCAGGTCCAGAACCCCGACAAGCGTATCGCCTACTTCCATGGCTGCTATGCCAACTACAATACCCCTGAGGTCGCGAAGGCATTGGTGCGGGTCTACGAACACTTCGGCTACGAGATCATGGTCCCCGACCAGCACTGCTCGGGGACGCCCATGTTCGCAAACGGGATGCTCGAGGACGCACGCCGGTCGGCCGAGACGAACGTGCGCGAACTCGCCTGGGCCCTCGAAGACGGCGCTGACATCATCGCCTCTTGCAGTTCGTGTTCGATGTCGCTCCGCCAGGAGTACCCCGAACTGTTCGATTTCGAGGGCACGGAAGCGGTCGCCGAAAACACCTGGGACGCCGTCGAGTACCTCCGTGTCCACGAGGATCTCGAGGCCGAACTCGAGGGCACTTCGGTCGGCGACAAGTTCGACGACTTCGCGTATCACGCGCCGTGTCACGCCCGGAATCAGGGACTGGACGGCCAGACGGTCGAAGTACTCGACGCCATCGACGGCATCGAGGCCCACGACGTCGGTGACTCCTGTTCGGGGATTTCCGGCACCTACGGCTGGAAGGAAGAGAATTACGAAACCTCCATGAAAATCGGGGCAGAAATGTTCGAGCACATGGAAGACGTCGAGGCGACCACTGGGCTCACGGAGTGTCCGACCTGCTCGATGCAGATGGAACACGGGACTGGCTACGAAATCACCCACACGCTCGAGGTGCTCGAGGCAGCGCTCGTCGGACCGGCGGCGGAGGCAGACGGCCAGTAATGGACTTACAGGAGCGAATCGCTCGCCGGCGGTCATCTCGACAGGGCGGGCGCATTATCGTCGACCGCGACCAGCTCAGTCCCGTTGCCCACCGACCGGAGCCGGTGGGCCGTGGCCCCGTCTTAGAGCAACTACTCGATGCGCTCGAGCCGGTCTTCGACGATGAATTGCCGCCACCGGTCGCGGTGGTCGGCCCGCCGGGATCGGGCACGTCCGCGATCGTGACCGCGCTGTTCGATGCGCTCAACGACCAGTTCAGCGGCTCGGCGCGGTCGATCGGCACGACGACGCGGGCCGGAGCTGCTGGCCCGATCACGTGGTTCGGGACCGTTGACGGTCGTCGGATCGAGAGCCCCTTTTCGTTTTATCGGGCCGTCCTCTCGTTGATCTCGAGCGAGCCGGTCCCCGAGAGCGGCATCGGGACCGAGGAACTGCGCACGCGGCTGTGCAACAGGCTCGACCGTCCCGACCGGCGCGTGATCGTCGCGATCGATCACCACGACGAACCCGAGACGCTCGACATCGGGCGCGCTCGCGACCTCCTGACACCAGTCGACGCGCACGTCGCGATCGTCCCGGTCGGCCAGCGCGAACCCGACGGGTGGGACGGTGCGACTGTCACCGTGCCGGCCTACCGTGATCACGAACTCGTCGACGTGATCACCGACCGCGCTTCGACAGGACTTGCAGCGGGCGCACTCGATCACGGTGCCGTGCGCGAACTCGCCGCCTGGGCCGATGGAAACGCTCACGACGCGCTCGCGGCGCTGTTCGGGGCCGCTGTCCTCGCACGCGAGGCGGACGCGGATCGAATCGAGCACAACCACCTCGAGACTGCACGGGCCGACGTGCCCGAAAACGGTGTCCACGTCGGTCGCGCGCTGGCACTTCCGGAAACGCGCCAGCAGGTGCTGGTGACGCTTACCGAGCTCGATGCGACCGACCGCCCGATTCGCGAAATCGCGACCGCGATCGCGGCTCGATCGTCGCTGACCGCCGGCACGGTCAAACGGTTTCTGTACGAACTCGCGGATCGCGGCGTCATCGAACGGGTCCCGCTGTCGACGCCCGATCGCGGCAGCGGTCGCCAGCCGAGTACGGTCAACCCACTGTTCCCGACGATTGCGTTCCAAGCGCTCACCGCGGCGTCGGTCCCGTCGGCCAGTGGGATTGACAGGGCCTAGGCCGACCGGCCGATACAATTCTTTTTGACCATGGGGTGAGTGGGTGCAATCACTAACGGCTGAGCTATGACGATCTCGTTTGCGGAAACGGCCGCCCCGACCGGGCTCGAGGTGTACGACTCGATCGAGCAACGCCGCCTCCAGATCGAGACCCCCGGCTCCGTCTCGTTCGACACCAGCGAGCCAGCACAGTTTTGCTTCCCGGTCGATCTGACCTGTCGGCTCGAGACCGACGAACTCGGGTTCAATCAGCTGTATTCCGTCACCGTCCACGACGCAGCCGGGCGGACGGAAGCGAGCTTCGACGCCAGCGAAACGGGGCAACTCGAGGATCGGACACAGTTCGTCGGATTGAGCGGCCCGATCAAGCTCTACTGTCGCATCGACGCACCAGGGACGATCGATATCGGACTGACGTCGATCACGATCACGACCGACCGCGAGACGACGATCGAGCTCGGTGTCCGGTCGCTGCATGACCAGCCGCGGGGAACGATCACCACGCCCCCCGATATCGACGCGATGATGGACGCCGTCTCTGCGCTCCCATCCGCACTGAAGACCACCTCGCCCGAGCGGACGTGGCCGACGCTGCGTGGCCATCCCCCGTTGATCGAACTCGGCGACCGACTCGAGATCCCCGACACCGTCGACCGGCCGGACGGCGACATCACGATTACCGTGCCGCGATCGTTCGCCTCGCTGTATCAGGTCGCGCCGCTCGCGTTTTTCCTGGGTGCCACGATACAACCGGGTGACGAACCGGCACTCGAGACACCGGCGTTTACCCATCCCATCTCGGCTGGCCATGCGTTCGAAGACGAGATCGCCGACCTCCTGAAGCGGTTTTTCTTCCTCGATTGCATCGTTCGGACTGAGGGGGTCTTCCAGTACGACCTCCTCGAGCGATCGATGCTGGAAGACGATCTCCCCTTTGACTTCGCGGCCACCTACGACCGCTCACTCGCCGAGCGCCTCGAGCAGTACCTCGCGGTCCCCTTCGACGTGCTCGAACCATACATTCCGCGGTGGCCGCTGACCGCCCACGTTCCGTCCGAGCCAGAAAGCGCAACGTTGCTGCCGTTCATCGTCAACGAGCTGGGGATCGTTCGCGACACGACGAGTCAACCGCCCGAGTCGATCCCGAACACGGACGCGACGAATTCTCAACTCGTCCGCTCAGTGACGACCGCACGCTCGTCCTCGCCGGGACCGGCCGAGTCGGAGTTCATCGTGCCGGCCGTGACGGGCGAATCCGTCGAACATGCCTGGTTCGGTGACGGTGTGCCCCAGCAGGCCTCGAAAGCAACGCTCGAGGCGTACCGACATCAACTCCAGCACCGGGAACCCGTCGAATCGATCGAGCTTTTGCTCGTCTGTAACGACGCGCGCATGATAGACGAACACGACCTACTCGACGGCAGCTACGGTAACCGGTCGGATCTCCCCTTTGAGATCGACTCGAAGTTCGGCGTTGACGCCGACCGGCTGGCGACTCTGCTGACCGACGGCGGCTACGACTTTTTCCACTTTATCGGCCACGCGACCGAAGACGGCCTCCGCTGTCCCGACGGCGACCTCGACATCCGGACCCTCGAGGCCGTCGACGTGGGTGTCTTCTTCCTGAACGCCTGTCGCTCCTACGAACAGGGACTCGCACTCACCCGGCGAGGCGCGTTCGGCGGTGTCAGCACGTACGCCGACGTCATCAACGAGCATGCAGTGACAGCCGGCGAGACCATGGCTAGACTGCTCAACCGCGGCTTCCCGCTTCGAGGGGCGCTCGAGATCGCACAAACGTATACGGAACTCGGCGACCAGTATCTCATCGTCGGCGACGGCTCCGCTGACATCGCACAATCCGACGGTGGCACGCCTGCGATCATCAAACTCGACTGTGACGGGGATGACGAGTGTGAGTTTGCGGTCCGCTCGTACTCGACGAAGGAGTTCAAACTCGGAACGGCCAGCGCCTCCAACCTCGAGTCGGTCGCGGACCGCCATCTCAGTCCCGGCGTAACACCGTGTTCGCGAGTGAGCGTCGACGAACTCCGGACGTACATCACGTGGACAGAACTGCCGGTGCTCGTGGATGGGGAACTCTGCTGGAACGACGGTATCGGCCCGACGTCAATCTTCTGAGCGGCACCGCCTCGACACCACTCGATTGCGTGTCACTGTCGATGCGACAGCACGGCTGGTCGTGCGAGCAGGATATGTCGGAATTTGGATGAAGTCGAATCGACTTCTAGCGTCCGTATTCGGTCGCGTGCGACGAGAAAGAGCGTGTCAGTTTTCGGTAGCGTCTTTTTACGGCCCGACCTGCGAGTTCATGCCTGCCGCAGCCGTGCCCGCCTGACTGAGCAGGACGAACAGGGTGAACAGGACGCCGATCATTCGAGGGTTCTGTGCGAGGTAGTCCTTCATGCTGTCTGCTTCGGACATTACATTCCAATGGTTGTCACCGATCGAAATAAAATTATCTTATACTTACATATATAATGTTACATAATTGAGCGAAAAACGTACATGGCACCACGATCGGCGGCTTACGGCGAGTATTCTTACTGGACAGAACGAGTCGTACGGACCACTGAAGCCATTGGGCGGGACCGCGATCGCTACAGCCCCACCGGTAGATCGTTACAGCAGCCTGTCTCAGTGGCTACTTGTCCGCGCGTGTCTCATCACACGCAATCTGCGATATCGATTCCCCTGTAACAGACGTCGTCGGCTGACCCCGAGGACTGATCGCAGTGTACAAGCGGCGAGCGTGTTGTCGGTTCAATCGTAGCGCCGATCAAAAACAGCCACACGGCAAACTAGGATCGACGCTTGAGCCGCGACGCAAGCTGTCGCGGCCGGCTTTCCCTCAGTGTGCTGGTTCGGCCGTCACTGGCGCGAGCGCGTTGGTGGACGGGGCCTCCGTTCCGTTCCCCGACGCGTCGGTGCTTTCCGTGTCGGTCGATCCATCGTTAGTTTCGGTTCCGTCCGTCACACCACTCGGCGGCGTTGTGACCTCCTCGAGCGAGACGTCGACGCTGTCACCGTCCACCACTGCGGGCTCGGAGACAGCCGTCTCGCCGCTGTAGTAGGTTGGCTCGCCGTCGCCGGTCGCAACGACGCTGACAGTGTAGTTGCCGGTCGCCTCGACGCTGCTGTTGGTGTAGCCGTCCTCGACGCCGAGTTCGTCGTTCGTCGCGTACGGCACCGTCAGTTCGAAGTTCCCGTCGGCCGCGAGATCGGCACGCTGCGTGTAGTTGAACGTCCGGCCGGAATTCGTCTCGAGTTCGACTGTGGCCGCGGCCGTGGCGTTGTCAGCGTTCGACACGCCGTCGCCGACAGTACCGGTAATCGTCGCACCCTCGACGCGCTCGAACGTTTTCACGGCGGCAGCGCTCTTGGCGTCGAAGACTCGGTAGTTCGGGCTGTTCTGGAGTTGCAGCACCGTCTGCTGGGAGACGCGTCGGTTGACGACGACAGCGGGCTGTCCCTGTCCGGGTTGGACTGGCTGGCCGTTTTCGCCGATGTGGACGACCTGACCGTCACTAACCTGCGCGTAGCTGACGAAGAACGTTATCCCGGGGTCGGTGTTCTCGTGGACGAGCCGGTAGTGTTCCATGTCCTCGGCGTCGTCGAAGTATAGCTTCGACGTCATCGTATCGTCGTATGGTAGGTCACCGAATACCTGTCCGACCTCGTCGGCGCTGATCGGCTGGCCACTGTAGTCTTCCGGAGTCACGTAATGGCCGTATCCAGGACCGGTCCACTGGGTGATCGCCCCGAACTTGCCACCGGCCATCGCATAGTCGATCATCACGTAGCGGATCTCCTCGTCCGAATTGTCGCCCGAGACCGCCTGCTGCAGTTCTTCGGTCGACTGACCGGCAACGGGTTCGCCGGCAGCGATTCCATCAAGGATCAGTTCCCCGCGATCTTCGGATTCAGCGGTCAGGAACGCCGACGACGAGCGGGCGTTCTGCTGGAACGGGTTCGAGTGGGGAATCCGCTCGGCCTGCGTCGTTATCAGGTGGCCGTAGTCCCACCACGACATAACGCCGTAGGCACCCTCCGGATACTCAAAGTCACCATCACCCGGCGTGTAGGTGCCGTAGTAGTCGAGCTGGTCGGCGTTGTCCGCTCCGCCGTAGTTCCCCGGCGCGGGCGTGTTCTCCTGCAGCCACTCGTTCGACGCCTCCCACGTCGTGGCGTCGGAGTTCGGACCCGTCGCTTCGCCGACCTCCCACGCCGTTCCACCGGCCTGTGCAAGCGGCGGGAGGAGTGGCGCAAAGAGGAGCAAGACCACGAGCACGACAGCGACCACCTGGTAGGTCTCGAGGGACTTGATGGAGTTGAGGCCGCTCTCGAGGTCGAGATTGAACAGCTGGACGAGTTCCGCGACGAACGCCGCGTTGACGATCGCGACCGCGAGCACGAGATAGTACATGAACCGCACCTGCGTCGCGGCCATGCTGATCAGGAACAGCGACCAGACGATGACGAGGGTGTGTTCGGCGCGGAACTTGCGGCCGAACAGCGGCCGGATAGCGAGGAACGCAAGGCCGGCAAGCATCGTGTAGAACGCACTGCCGAACTCAGCGAAGACGCGGTTGAAGAAGTTCTCTGGCGGCTGGGCCTCGACGATAGTGAGATCAGTTGCCGTCCCGCCGATGGGGATCATACGGCGCGTCGCGTTACCCACGATCGAATCGAACAGGCTGGGAAGGGCAAGCCACATCACCAGCAGCGTTGCAGCGATTAGACCACCGATGGCAGCGGGGTAGTACCGGCGCTCGAGCCCGCGATCGTTCCACTCTCGGGCGAGCCAGGCCATGAAGACACAGCCGGCTGCCACGAGGAAGGCAAGCAAAGGCTGGAGGAGTCCGAGACTCGTCGAACTCGTACTGCCGGGTTGTTCTATCAACAGTACCGTTAGCACGGCGGTGACGCCGAGACTGACTGCACCGACGAAGGCGATGTGATCTGGCGAGTTACCACGGACGTAGTCGAGAGTGAGTTGAATGGCAAAGAAAACGCCGAAGATGCCGACGAGCAGAATTCCCGACGGCCAGACCCAGATATACAGCGTCAGTGCGACTCCAGCGAGGACGCTATAGATCGCAGGCGTTCGAAGCGTGGTCCAGTCCCGGTCGACAACCAGTTCGTAGATCGGTTTCTCGCGTTCGCCTGCGGTGACGGCGACCATCATCGCGACAACCGCGATGGCCATGAAGAGCGGTTCGACAGCCTGGTGGTCGAGTTGGCCGACCGTCGATCGAGAGAGAAACTGTCCCGTCGAGAGCGCGATAACGAGGACAGAAACGAGGCCACCGAGTGTCCCACCGAGCCGTCTGCCTGCGTAAAAGACGGGAATCGCGACGAGAGCGGCCATGACTGGGACCGCAAGTAACGAGACCGTGTATAGGGTTTGCTGGGATGGATCACCGAGTCCGACGATCAGCGCCGCAGTGACGATGAGTTGGTCGTACAGCGTCCCGAACTGGCCGACGTAGGTGCCGGTCGGGAATCCCGTCCAAACCTCGTAGGGCATCGTATGCGGATAATTCTCTGCTGTCCAGTTGATCGTCCGCCAGTGATACCACGAGTCAATACCCGCGAACGCGGGCGTGCCATCTTCTACGAACCGCTCGTACGCCTGGGTGCGTACCCAGAACATAAACAGCATCACGACCCCGAGTACGGGGAGGTGATACCAGTCTCGCCACGACTCGAGGAGGGAGGTTTCAGTCCCTTCCTCGACGCGTTCGGTGTCGGTACTCATTAGGTTGCACCAGACCCAAGCCAAGAATAAGTCTTGTTATATACTCATGACGAGTTGCTGTCCAGTGTTGAATGGGTTCCACTGATAGCATTCTCTGTGAGCGCCGTACTACTCGGAGTCGTATGAACGAAAAGGCTTATTCAGGCGTCACCGAAACGCGTCTCCAATGAAGGTCTCCGTCGTCATCTGTACCTACGCGATGGACCGCTACGATGTCTTTTCGGAGTGTGTCGATAGCGTCCTCGAACAGACGTACGAGCCGCTCGAGATCGTGATCGTCGTTGACGGGAATGAGCAAGTCTTCGAGCGTGTGCAAGACGATTACGGCGGACTCGAGGACGTCGTCCTCCACTGTAACGACGAGAATCAGGGAATCTCGTACAGTCGGACGCGCGGAGCCGAAATCGCAACGGGAGAGATCGTGGCGTTCATCGACGACGACGCCGTCGCCGAACCGGATTGGGTCGACGAACTGGCTCGCGTCTACGAGGAGACCGACGCGATCGCCGTCGGCGGCCACGTTGCTCCCGACTGGGTGACCGACAAACCCGACTTCTTCCCCGAGGAGTTCTACTGGCTCGTCGGCTGTGACGAACGCGGGATGGGCGAGCACATGGAGGAGTTGCGGAACACGTACGGCTCGAACATCTCGTATCGGCGCGATGTCTTCTTGAACGTCGGTGGCTACGACGAGAACACCGGCCGACAGGGCGATCGACACATCCAGGCCCACGAAGCGCCGGTCTGCATTCGGATGGCCAACGCGTACGGCAAAGGCGTGATCTACAATACGGATGCGGTGGTCCATCACAAGCTGTTCGATTATCGCGGTGACTTTCGCTGGTTGGTGTTCCGGTCGTTCTGGCAGGGCTACTCGAAGCGGATTATGGATCTCCTGTTGCCCGAGGCATCCGGAGACAAAAACGAGTATCTGGGGCAGCTTATACTCGAGTTCGTGCCATCACGATTGAAAGGGATCTTGCGTGACCCGTCGATCCCGAAGGTAAAACAGCTCCTGACGATTTTCATCTTCACTGCGGCAGTCGGGTTCGGGTATCTGTACGGGCTGGTGGATGTCGATCGCTCGGAGTTGATCGTCGGTCGTGACGCTACGGCAGATAACTGAAGTTCTACGTTCTCTTTTCGACAGGTAACGTTCTACGACGTGATCGCTCACTCCTCAAGTCGTGGGACGTCCTCGAGATCGGTGGCCTTCTCCCCAGTGAGGTACTCTTGGTAGTACCCAACGCCGCGGACAGCAGTGAGCAGTCTCGAAAGTGCACCGAAGGCGAGCCGGTCTCTCGTGGGGAGGTCGCGATTGGGGCGTTTGATCCCGCTTGGACGCGGCGGAACGCCGGGTGTGCCGTACCGGTCGGCGTGAAAGCGCTGGAGCTGACAGAGCCCGCGGCCGACGCGACGGTCCTTTTTCACGTGTGCACGAAGGCTATTCCTGGTAGGGTGATACATCGTCACGTCCTCGGCATAGTGGAGGTCGTAGCCCGCCTCGTGAACTCGGTTACCGAACTCCTTGTCGCCGCCGGACTCGAGACGGTGATCGAACAGGCCCACGTCCTCAAAGACGGTTCGTCGGACGAAAAGACAGCAGGTGGGCGCGAAGTGCTGGTGCTCGAGGTACTGCCGTACGGGAAATCCGGTGTGGTGATCGTAGCGAGCCGGGAGAGTCGGGCTATCCGGGAGGGAGAGTTCGACATCGCAGCCCATATAGTCGGCGTCGGTGGACTCGAAGGCGTTGAGGGCGGACTCGAGCCAGTCCTCGGGGACGGTCATGTCTGCGTCGACGAACGCGAGGATTTCGGCGTCAGTGTTGCGGATCCCGGTGTTGCGAGCGGCGTAGGAGGACTGTATCTCACGTTCGTGGACGAGGGTGATTCGGTCATCGTCGTGCGAATGGACGACCTCGGGCGTGCGGTCGGTGGAGTCGTTGTCGACGACAGTGATGCGGTAGTTGTTTGAGATGGTTTGGGTAAGGAGGGACTCGAGGGTGGTATGGATGCCCACGGGGTCGTTGTAGACGGGGACGATGATAGAGAGCATAGTTAGGTATCTTCTCGTTCGGACCGTCGCAATTCGATCGACTCACGAATCGTTCCGTAGGTTTGTGTGAGCTTCAGGACGTACTCGAGCAGGTAGAAGCCCACAAGCGACGGCAACGACGTGTCACATCCGGAGAACCGTCGACGGAGGCGGAACGGGCTCGGCGGGAGGCAGTTGATCGGGTGCAACGGGTGGTGATAGTTCCCTGCGTCAGGGTAGTATTGGTGCTTCTGTGCCCGTCCGCGGCCGATCCGGAGCGCTTTCGATCGAAGAGCATCCCAGGAATCCCGCGCTGGATGGTACGTGGTCACGTCCCCAGCGTAGCCCTGTTCGAAGCCCGCGCGGTGGACGCGCTGGCCGAATTCCTTGTCGCCGCCGGACTCGAGTCGTTCGTCGAACAGTCCCACCTCCTCAAAGACCTCACGTCTGACTGCGAGAGCACAGGTGGGAGCGAAGTACTTGTGCTCGAGATAGGTTTCGACGGGGAACGAGAACGACTGTTCGTAGCGCTCCCAGAAGTTGGGCCAGTCGTTGGTGACGACTTCGACGTTACAGCCGAGGTAGTCGTAGTCGTTGGACTCGAGGGTCATGACCATGTCGTCGATCCAGGTCTCAGAGACCCACATGTCTGCATCGAGAAAGAGAAATATTTCCCCGGTTGCACCCTCCACGCCGGTGTTCCTGGCTGCGTACGAACTCTGGATGGCTATCTCCTCACGTGGAAACACCAGCGACGAGTACTCGCATTCGAACTCTGACAGCACGGCTGGCGTTTTGTCGTTGGAGTTGTTATCTACGGGGACGACCTCATAGTCATCATGTTTCTGAGAAACTAACGATCCGAGGGTTGTCCGAATCCCCTCCGGATCGTTATACACTGGAACGATTACTGAAACGTGGGGTGAGCGGATTCGTGAACCCGACCCATCTGGAGCCATCCTCCTAACACCTTTTGAAACTGTCTTCGGCTAAAGTGGTTGAAGGTCTTCGAGCTCCTATCATTTATTTCAACTTACAGTCAATTATGTACATCAGATGATTTCGATATGGTTCCTAACAAGTTTGGCTAATAGGCGGGTTCCTGTTCGATTGCTATTGAGCGACTGGTAGACCTTTTTAAGAATCGCAGCGACACTCCCCGGTTCGAGGCCCAATGGTAGTCAGTTATCCAGATATCCATGGTCAGTGCGTATCGACTTGAGTATATTATTCCACCGCAGACTATCCACTGAATAGGTTACTTTTTGATAGAGTATAAATGGAGGTGTTTCCAACCAACTAACCGGGATGAACGTAGTGTACTATCTCGGTTCTTTCCCAAAGCTCTCAAAGAGCTTCGTTCTCAACGAACTCTACGAACTCGAACGCCGCAGCCACAATGTCGCGGTGTGTGCCACGAAAAAACCAGACGAAGCGATTACCCACGAGGAATTCGACGAACTAAATATCCCGATTTACTACCTCGAACGTCCCTCGTATTCGGACGTATTAGAGTTGATCAGTGCGAAGGCGCTCCATCCCCGGATTCTCGGGAACGCGTTGTATCGTGCTTCGCCACAGCAGCACGCCGCGAATCTTCTGCGAGCGAAACGCTGTATCGAGTTCGTTGAGACGCTTGACTGGGAGCCGGATCACTTCCACTCTCACTTCGCGACTTTACCGAAGTTCGGCGGGAGGTATGCCGCGAGTTACTACGGCGTGCCCTTCACCGTTACAACTCATGCGTTTGATCTCTACGAGGAACCAGTCGGAACGTACACTGGAAATCTACTTCGAAGCGCCGACAGAATTGTCACGATCTCCGAGTACAACAAGAAGTACATCCGCGAACAGTTCACATCAAGGACGCCAATCGACATCGTCCGAGCCGGGATCAGGCCGGAGAAATTCATTCCCTCGGAATCGACGGTTCCGAACAGGGTCCTGTCAATCGCTCGGTTCGTCGAGAAGAAGGGGCTGGAATATGCCATCGAAGCAGTTGGCATTGTTGCCAAGCAGCTTCCCGATATCGAGTATCATATTATCGGTTCTGGGAAGTTGGAACCAGAACTAAAAGGAAAAGTGACGGAGTCGGGGATCGAGAATAACGTGACATTCCTTGATAATGTCGCCGATCAACGACTCATCACCGAACTCGACGAGGCACGTTGTTTCCTGTTACCTTGCGTTATCGCGGCGTCGGGTGACAGGGACGGTATCCCTGTTGCCCTGATGGAGGCGATGGCAATGGAGACACCTCCTGTGTCTACGACGGTTTCTGGCATCCCAGAACTTATCGACCACGGAGAGAACGGCCTCTTGACCGAACCGCAGAATGCGTCAGCGACTGCTGACGCGCTACTAGAACTTCTGCAGAGTGAGGCGAGATGGAGGAATTATGCCAAACGAGCGCGTGAGAGTTTAATTTCTAATTATAATATCGAGAACGAAACCAGAAAGCTCGAAGTTACGTTCCAAAAAGCGGCGGAGTGAATAATTGGTTTGTTCACTCTAACGGAATTCCACGTCATGTGAACTGAGAGTCGCCAACCGATGTCAGTCGAGAAATGGTTTGGGGTTGTCACCCTCGAACTCCACCAGCGGATCGTTCGAAATAAGCTGTACTTCATGATCACGGATCGTCCTTGTGAACTCAATTATGCACGGTCGAGTGAGCATGCTCGACACTGAATACCTCAAGAACAGAGATAGTTCGAAAGCGAGAATCCAACCAAATGAAGGTGGATAATCATCTTCATCAGCAGTCGCGGTGTCGCTTCGTGCTCCACAAAATCCAACGTTTAATCTGGCCGAGACTACCTCTGAAGCACGCGCTTTCGGGCATAGATCCTCAGAAAATGCGACTCCCCTATTTTAATCCCTGTCTGAACACCGTCATTTGTTCTATGAATTACCGATAACCAAGATCTCGCAAGTGCTCCTCAAGGTCGACTTCTTCTTGGTCAGGGGTTAAGTCGGGATCTCGTGTGCCGATATCATTCGCTGATGTCACCACCCACGGTACTTTCTTCACAATTGGGTGTGGGAACCCCTCTGGATGACCGTACGCACCAAACTCTCCAAACGCTTCGCCGTGATCTGCGGTGATGACGACGTTCTCAGCGTCGATGTTCTCAAGGAGTTCCTTGATATCATCTAAGACGAGTCGTAGCGTCTCCCTGTACAGGTCATACACTTCCCCCTGATTCGCGTTGCCGGCTTCCAATTGCCCATACCCTTCCATTTCAAGATCAGTTGGAGGACGCTCCTCTGGGAATGCACGACCGATATACGGGAGATGAGGTTGCATGTAATGAATCATGAGCCGGTCTGGATTGCTCTCCCGACCAGCCTGAATCGCGTGGTCAGTTATCGCCTTCGGTAGTGCCACTCGATACGTTTCGTCATGATGGTTCTTCCATACCATGTCGACCGCATCAAAGTCGGATAACTCAACAAGATCCCATTGTGAGAAATCTATGGGAGTTGTATTATTCTTCGGAGGCAGTATTCCACGTTCAAATAATTGCCCTACATGCCCATTTCCAGTCACATAATGTGTTTGGCTAATTTCATCCTGTCGTTCTGTTGTGAACGTGTTTGCCATCCACTCGTCTGACTGGCTTCCGACTGACCACATCGTGTCAACATCTTCGATAAAGTCGTATTCGTCCGCTACTTGACGAAGAGTATCGATTCGGCACGCATCAAGAATAATCAGGACATCCCAGTCACGTTCGTAAACATTCGTCCCGAGCGGAATTCGGGACGTTATCGCATACCAGAACACGAGATACCACGTATAAATCACATAGAGTGGGGCACGACTGGGATCGTCGCGGAACCGATCCTTCATCTCCGCGACCCACTCACGGAAGTTTGTCTGCATGTCTATCCCGTAGTACGATAGATCGCTATGAAACATCCGATCTATTCTACTACTCTACTGTAACTGGTAGCTCAAACGGAAGGTTATCGTGAACTGTTGCCCGAAACTCATGGGAAAGAGCTAACAATGCGCCGAAGTAGACTGCCGAACCTACGACTACGAGTATCACCACGATCGGAAGAGAACTGCCGATCATGAGTCGACCTGCAAGCACGACGATAGCCATGATGCCAGCAGCGATCCACTGCTTCGCTATCTCTCCAAATGGGACGACGACGTTGATGATCTGGCTGGCGTAGTAGTAGCCAAGAACGAGTCCGAGCCCGGCAGAGATAGTGGTCGCCGTGGCTGCACCGTACCATCCGAACTGCCACGTGAGAACGATGTTCAGCACGAGATTCACAACAACGAAGACGGCATTGATGTAGAACGTGAGATCTGGCCGATCAACTGCATTAATTGTACTTAGGAACTGTCCCATATAGCCGTACAGGAGTCGGGCGAATGTAAGCACGAAGAGTAGGTAATAGCCGGTATCGAACCCTGACCCGTAGATAGTCAAGATTATATCACCTACAAGTGCACTACCGACGAACCCTGGAACAATGAACAGCCCTGTGAATGCGAGACTGATACGCAACAATCTAGCGATCTCAGCGTCTGATTCTTGCTCCGAAGAAATCTTGCTCATCGCCGGGAAAAGCGTTTGAGATATCGATGATCCGAAAATAGCGAACAGTGACGCAAGGTTCCATGCAATCTCGTAGACGGCGACGAGACTATTCGAGACGAAGAACGCGAGAATGATAGTGTCCATTGACAGGAACGTCCTACCCCTAATGGATCCGAGCCACGAGAACTGCGCGTATGATTTAAGATTATACAAGTCCTGCCGAGACGGTAGTGTCTGCGGGACGGTGACAAAGTACGTACCGATAGCGGTTGCAACAACTGCCCCAACGATGTATCCGGCAAACGCACCAATGATCCCGAATCCAGAGAGAACGAACGTTACCTGAACGAAACTCCGACCCGTCCACTCGATCGGTGAGAGGATACTCGAGACATGAACGAGATGCTGGCCGTCAAGGATGCTACGAACGACGTCGAGTAGAAGCCGTACGCCCAACATCATGATGAGTACCAACGTCGCTTCGATTCCTATAAACTCGTTTAGATGGTGACGCGCTATCCAGAGGCAAACTGCTACGATTGCATACAGTCCAAACTGCGCGAATAACCCCATGGCGACATAGTTACCCTCACTCCTTTCGCTGACTCGCTTCCGAATCGCTTGGGGGAGCCCGAGCTTTCCGGCCATCACTACCCACGCTAACACCGATAAAACGACTACATAGGTCCCGTACCTGTCTTGGCCGAGAGTACGCGTAAGAGCGATTGTCGCGACGAATCCAGAGAACGACATCACCAGCCGCGACAGGAAATTTATTATAGATGTGTGGCCATATCTCATAATCTCTGTAAGAGAAGTTCCGAATATCAATGAGTTTCTGCTGTCCGGATATCAATTTCCTGTTTTCCACCAGCTGGAGAGCGCGATGCTCTCCCAAAGACATATAACAATCAAATATAATGGATTGGCTCATGCAAGCAGTCGTTTTAGCGGCCGGAAAAGGTACCCGCCTCCGGCCACTCACCGAAGACAAGCCGAAGGTCCTCGTCGAAGTCGACGACAAACCCCTTATAGAGGACGTCATGGACAACTTAATCGAGGTCGGTGCGACCGAGTTCGTCCTCGTCGTCGGCTACATGAAAGAGAAGATCATCGAGCGCTACGGCGATGAGTACAAAGGAATCCCGATTACCTACGCCCACCAGCGCGAACAGCTCGGGCTTGCCCACGCGATCCTCCAGGCGGAACCGCATATCGACGACGACTTCATGCTCATGCTGGGGGACAACGTCTTCCGGGCGAACCTCGGGGACGTGATCAACCGGCAGCAGGAAGAACGGGCCGACGCCGCGTTCCTCGTCGAGGAAGTCCCCTACGAGGAGGCCTCGAGATACGGCGTTCTCGACACGAACGAGTACGGCGAGATCGTCGAAGTAACCGAGAAACCGGACGATCCACCGTCTAATCTCGTCATGACTGGCTTCTATACGTTCACACCCGAGATTTTCCACGCGTGCCATCTCGTCCAGCCCTCCGACCGCGGCGAGTACGAGCTGCCGGATGCGATCGATCTGCTCATCCAGTCCGGGCGGACGATCGACGCGATCCGCATGGACGGCTGGCGGATCGACGTTGGCTATCCCGAAGACAGGGACCGGGCCGAGGAACGGCTCACTGAGAAGGAAGCCGAACCCGTAGAACAGTAGCGTCGACGCCACTCGAGCGACTCTTGACTCGAGAGCGCCGTCGGTCGATATCCAAAACCACTACTCATTGTGCATCCACCAACCCACATGAACGTCTCTATCGTCGGCAGCGGCTACGTCGGGACGACCGTCGCCGCCTGTCTCGCGGATCTGGGCCACGACGTGACGAACATCGAGATCGACGAGGACATCGTCGACGCCATCAACGCCGGCGAGGCACCGATCCACGAGTCGGGCCTCGAAGAACGGATCGCCACCCACGCAGGCACGAACCTGTGCGCGACGACGGAGTACGATGCAGTCTGCGAAACCGACGTTACCTTCCTCTGTCTCCCGACACCCCAGGCGGACGACGGCAGTCTCGACCTCGCGATTATGCAAGCCGGTGCGGAATCGCTCGGCCGTGCTCTTGCAGACAAAGATGACGATCATCTTGTGGTCGTCAAGAGCACGGTCCTCCCCGGCACGACTGAAGAGGTCGTCGCACCCATCCTCGAGACCGAGTCCGACACGCCGATCGGCGATGGCCTCGAGGTCGCGATGAATCCCGAGTTCCTCCGGATGGGGACCGCAGTCCAGGATTTCCTCGAGCCCGATAAGGTCGTTCTCGGTACGGCGAGCGACGATGCAGCCGCCACTCTCCGCGATCTCTATGCGCCGATCCTCGAAGGCGAGGCGCTACGCGCCTCGAGTAGCGCGAGCGGCGACGAGCCGCGAGCACGCGAAGAGACGGCCCTCGTCGAGACGGGCATCCGCGAGGCCGAACTCATCAAGTACGCGAACAACGCCTTCCTCGCGTCGAAAGTCTCGTTGGTCAACGAACTGGGTAATATCGCCAAAGAGTACGGCGCGGACGCCTACGAGGTGCTCGAGGCGGTCGGCCTCGACGACCGAATCTCCGAACGGTTCATGCGTTCGGGACTGGGCTGGGGTGGCTCCTGTTTCCCGAAGGACGTCAACGCTCTGCGGGCCGGCGCACGCGAACAGGGATACGAACCGGAACTGCTTGATGCGACCGTCGCGGTCAACGACGAACAGCCACGACGGCTCGTCGGCATGCTCGAAGACCACGTCGCCCTCGAGGGAGCCCGCATTGCCGTCCTCGGGCTGTCGTTCAAGCCCGGTACCGACGACATACGGAAATCCCGCGCGCTAGACGTGATCGACTCCCTCCAGAATCGTGGTGTGGACGTCGTCGCCTACGATCCGGTTGCAATCGAGAACGTCCGACCCAACTATCCCGAGCTCGAGTACGCCGAGTCGGCCGAACGTGCACTCGAGAACGCAGACGGCGCTGTTGTCGCAACCGACTGGCCCGAGTTTGACGACCTCTCGTTTGAGAACATGGCCCACAAAGTGCTGGTCGACGGTCGCCGGATCGACGTCGACGAAGATGCCCTCGAGGTCTACAAGGGGCTGACCTGGTAGCGAAACGGCTGGGCCACGAATGAGGTTTGATCTGGGAAATTAAATCGTCCCAATAGTCAAATTCCCCGACTTTCTTTCAACATCTAATTTTTCATCCGACAGAACAACATACATTCACAAAACATATCTCTTACGAGGTGTTTCGCTGTTCAGCGAACAGGCTCGGCACGAGATCGACTCGCCAGTCGCCCTACTCGAACACGCACCTCATGAGAATCGGTCAAACGTCGTTCGTCGTCTTCGCCTCCAAACTCGTCGGCTCAGCGCTCGGGTTCGTCGCGACGCTGTATTTCGCGCGGACGCTCGGAGCCGCGGTCCTTGGCCACTACGCACTCGTGCTCGCGATCGTCGGGTGGCTTGCGCTCGGCGGCCAATTGGGTATTTCCTCGGCGATCGTCAAACGGATCAGCGAGGGCGAAGAACCGGCGGCACATTTCACCGCTGGCATGATCGTCGTCGCAGCGCTCGGACTCGTGCTCTCGAGTGGGGTACTCGCGCTCAGAGGTGTCGTGAACGCCTATGTCGGGACACAGGTCGCGCTATTCGTGGCTCTCCTGTTGCTGATTCGCCTCGCCTCGTCGGTCGTCAACGCGGGGCTGAAAGGCGAGCGGCACGTCCACATCTCTGGGTTTCTCATGCCGGTCCAAACCGGCTTTCGGAGCGCGTTCCAGATCGGACTTGTACTAACTGGATTCGGACTGAGCGGGATGCTCCTCGGGCACGCGATCGGTGCCATACTCGCCGTCTTCGTGGGAGCAGCCTTCCTTTCGATCGACGTGATACGACCGAATCGACGCCACTTCCGGAGTCTGTTCGACTTCGCGAAGTTCTCGTGGCTCAGCGGACTCAAATCCCGCTCGTTCAACGATGTCGACATCGTCGTCCTTGGTGCGCTCGTCCCCTCTGCGCTCGTGGGAGTCTATTCTGTCGCGTGGAGTCTTGCCACGTTCCTGACGCTATTCGACAGTGCGGTGAGTTCCACGCTGTTTCCCGAACTGAGTCACGCGGACGCGTCAGCGGAGCATGACCGGGTCGCAGGGTTGATCACCGATTCGCTCACCTATGGTGGCCTCATCGTCATTCCGGGGCTTTTCGGCGGCATCGTGCTCGCCGATCGACTGCTCCGCATCTATGGCGACGAATTCACACAGGGTGCTGCTGTCCTCGGACTCTTGATCCTTGCGTCGCTCGTGTATGGGTATCAGAAACAGCTGATGAACGCGTTGAACGCGCTTGATCGCCCTGATGTCGCGTTCCGCGTTAACATCGTGTTCATCGTCACGAACGCTGTTCTGAACGTCGTCCTCGTTTTCTGGATCGGCTGGATCGGTGCAGCGATCGCAACCGTCACGTCAGCGTGTGTCGGGTTGGGACTCTCGTACTACTCGCTTCGGCAATTGGTCACCTTTGCGGTCCCAACTGGAGAGCTCTCCCGCCAGATTATCGCTGCACTGTCGATGGCTGGACTCGTCGGCGGTGGTCGATACGTTCTCGAGAGCCTTGATGTAACCCACAACGCCTTCATTGTCGTCTTACTCACTGCGTTCGGCGCAGCGATGTATTTCCTCATTTTATTCACAATTTCCCAGCAGTTCCGCACGACAGTGATCGCCAACACTCCAGATCAGTTTCCGAGCGTACTGGATACGTTCACTACGGAATAATTCGGAATATCGTGATCGTCACTCAGTGCCGACTATCTTTGAGAACGACCGGCCACTGATCAATCAGTAGCCTTTTGCGGTTCGGTGGGGGAGTAATGCCCAATGGAAGACGACGCGGTTCGCGCGGCCTCGAGTCCGCGCTCGGACGGTGGCGACGTCGTCGCCGTGACCGAGCAAACCCGCGAGATCTCGCCGAATGAGGTCTGCGTGCTCATTCCAACGCTCGAGGAGGCAGCCACGATCGACGACGTGATCGAGGGCTTCTATGCGGAAGGGTATACGAACGTCGTCGTGATCGACGGCGACTCTGAGGACGACACCCGCGAGATCGCCCGCGATCACGGCGCGGAGGTGCTGGTCCAGTCGGGCAGCGGCAAGGGCCAGGCGGTCCGTGAGGCCCTCGAGTACGTGACGGTCCCCTACGTGTTGATGCTCGACGGCGATGGGACCTACGATCCGGCCGACGCCGACAAGATGATCGAGCCGCTCGCGCGCGGGTACGATCATGTAATCGGCAACCGGTTTGCTGACATGGACGACGACGCGATGCGGGCGTTGAACGGCTTTGGCAACCGGATGATCAACCGCGCGTTCGAGTTCGTCCACGGGGCCAACTACCAGGACATCCTCTCGGGGTATCGAGCGTTTACTGTCGACTCGTTCCGACAGCTGTCACTCGATTCGGACGGCTTTACGATCGAAACCGAACTTGCCGTCGAATGCGTAAAACACGGGATCGACACGACAGTCGTCCCGGTGAGTTACCACGCTCGGCCCGACGAATCCGAGACTAACCTGCATCCGGTCAAAGACGGCGGGACGATCTTGCTCGCGCTGTACTCGCTGGCCAAGACGAACAATCCCCTGTTCTACTTCGGCAGCCTCGGCGTCGGTGGCATTGCCTCCGGTGCCCTCATTGCAGTGTACGTCCTCTGGGAATGGATTCAGTACACACGAAGCCACGAGGTTCTGGCAGTGGTCTCGGCGGCCGCGATCATCCTCGGCGTCCAATTACTCATGTTTGGCGTCCTCTCGGATATGCTCGTCACGCTTCATCGAGAGCAGCGCCGTCGCTTGGAGCGGATCGCTCGGGACGAGCGCGACAAGTAAAACTATTCTTCGGCTCCACGATCGGCTGGGCCGCTACTGCGGCTGGAAACAGCAAACTCGAGGCGACTGCGCGATCAAAACGGTAGCAGCGACCGAAACTGCGAGACGACGCTGCCCGAGCGGTTCCGTCGGTACTCCTCGAACGGCTCGTGAAGCTCGTTCAGCAGCTCCTGCCGGGAGTCGAAGCGGTCTGTCGGGACGTCGTCGAGTATCTCACCGAGTGCAACGTCGTTCCCATGGACGTCATAGGGGATGTGTTCGTGGCCGAGTTCGGCTCTGATGTCGTCTTTCGTGGCCGGAAAGGACAGCGTCGCGTCCTTGAGGTGAGCGTCGACGGCAGCGATGCCGAACTCGATACTGTCGGGGTTCTCGTCGTCTCCGCTCGATGGTGGCCGGACTCCCATGCCTTACCCCCTGCTACGGAGCCGAATACAAAAATGTCTGTGGAGACAGTCGACGACCGTCACTGACCGCTGACTGTGTCCGACCGCCGCCGACGGGGGAGACGATCCCGGCGACGGCAACGTATTATCCACCGCTGTCGACACGCATTTGGGTCCTGCGACGGACTCTAGTGTATGACCGACTACACCACGGTGTCGATCCCGAAGGATCTCGCCGATCGCGTCGAGGAGACCATCGAAGGGACGAGTTTTCAGAGCACGAGCGACCTCGTCCGATTCCTGCTGCGCAGTATCGTCATCCAGCACCAGAAGGAAGGCGAGCTCACCGAAGCCCAGTTCGAAGAGATTACCGAACAGCTCCGTGGCCTTGGGTATCTCGAGTGAAAACGGCTCGAGCGCCCCTTTAGCCGGTCGCTGCCGAACAGCTACGAAAGGGGAACAGCCCTTTTCGGCCTCGAGATCGTATCCACAGACGGGGGAGAGACATGCCACACATTCCGGACTTCCCCTCCGACGGCGATGACGACGATGGACGTGACCGGAGCCCCGGCGGCATCATCGATCGGATCATTGGGGACGACGAGTTTCCAGTTCCGACCGGGTGACTCATACGGTCTGCTGTCCCGGTGGGACCGCAGTGCGGGTCGCGGTCCCACCGGAAAATGACTGACAGGAGTCCGTATCACAGGGCCGCCTTTTTTCGAGCGCGCATCAGTGTGTAGCACTCCACGGAACCAGCAGCGCTACGCTAGTCCGTCAGTGACTGGTTCGGCGGCGAGGCGTCGATGATCTCGAGGGGGTGGCGCTCGCCGCTGCGGTCGAACGCGGCGAACGACCGGTCGTCGGTTTGCCAGGGTGGGACGGCGACGAAGACGACCTCGGCAAGGTCGTCCTGTCGCGTTACCTCGAGTTCGCCGACCGGATGGGAGACGAACCGGCCTTGGGCCTGCCGAGCGGGTGTCGAGAGATCGACACCGAAGACGGCGTTGACGGAGTTGCCGGGATCGGGGAGGAAGAAGTCCGTAAAGACCGGTGTCTCGGGATCGAGGCGGTCCGCACCCTCGAGTTCGCCGGCTAGGGTAACCGAGACGCCCGTCGTCACGTCGTCGGGATCGGCATCGCTGGCCAGGTCCAGCAAGACGTCAATGAGCGCACGAGTGACGTAGACCACAGGCCACCTTTGGGTGGGAAGTAGTTAGAGGTATGCCCTCCAGCAGGTAGAGCGGTTCGTCGTTACGTTTCACATCGGCAGCATGTCAAAAGCCGTCTCGACGTACAGCCGGGGCGCTCGCCGACGGGAACTGGCGAACGCGTCCTCGAGCGCACGCGCAGCACCCTCGAGCACACCGGCACCGTGACCGACGAGGACGCGCTCGGGCCTGATACCGCGAAACGCCGCTCGTGGCGGGTTCAGTCGCAACATCGGATGCACCCCGAGTCGCTCGTCACCGGCCAGGAAGTAGTCGACGGTCCCGACCGTTTCAGGGACGACGAGTGTGCCGTCGGCTGGATTGTAGAGGGCCACTTCCTGCCAGAAGCGGCTATCGACGACGGTGTGTGCACGAATCCCGGTGTCCGAAAGTTCGTCACTGAAGCGGGCGACTGCAGTGTCGATATCGCCAGTCACGCCATCGAAGAACTCGGGGAGGTAGACGGGCACGCGATGCCGCTTCGCGATGGCGGCGGCGTCGCGTTTGTGCCGATCGAGCGTGACGACGACGCCAGCCACGTCACCAAACTCGGCGAACAACTCGTCAATCCCCGCAGCGTCGACCGGATCGATCACCCAGACCTCGCCGTCGACCGCGAGGGCGTGGCTGGCGCGTTGCATTCGTTCGTCGGGATGGGAGAGCCAGCCGACACCACCCTCGAACCGATCGATCTCACGGAAGTCGGTCGCACGCTCGTCGACGCGAAAGGACATACCCCTGTGTATGGACGCAGCACTCATAAAATCACGTCGCAGAGAGGCAGCCGGCCGGCAGCGATACCACATCCGCCGATGCGACGCTGAACGTCTCGACGACGGGATTCGACGGTTGGACGACAATCCTTTTTCTCTGCCGACACCTCGGTCGAGCTATATCGAATGCCAGCACTGATTCCGGACATCGTCGCGACAGTCGTTGCGCTGACGCTCGCCCAACAACTCGAGCAGACGATCAGTTTCGGGATCTTCGTTCTCGGTGGGGCGCTAGCGGTACTCAGCGCGCTGGCGTGGCGACGAGAACGCGACCGGCGCATGGCCGTCGTCGCCGTCGGCTATCTCATGTTCGCGATCTACGGATTCGTCGTCTTCCTCGAGTACTATCTCCTGCCGTATCTCACTGTTCGGACCGTCGAGTTGTTGGAACACAGCGTGGCAGCGCTCATTCTCGTGGGACTGCTCGCGTTCTTCGTCGCGCTGACCCGGGAGTGACCATGACGGACTCCGACCCGGGCGATGAACCAGAACTGGAACTCCAATCGCGGCGAACTATCTATCAGCACGTCCGCGACAGTCCAGGGATTCACTTTCGCGCTCTCCTCGACGGCCTCGAGTACGCACAGGGGACGCTGCAGTATCATCTCCGCTGGCTGGAAGATCAGGGACTACTCGAGGAGTCGGACGACGGCAAGTACACGCGATACTATCCGGCAGAGGAATTCGACGAAATCGATCAGGCGGTCATGAACGCGCTCCGACGCGAGTACGCCCGTCGAATCATCGCCCACCTCGTCGTCGAGGGTGCGCTCTCGACCGCCGCGTTGAGTGATCGCCTCGAGCGCTCGCCATCGACAGTGTCGTGGCACCTCTCGAAACTCGAGGAGGCGGATCTTGTGACCAAGGAGCGACAGGGCCGGAGCGTCGAATACGAATTGCGCGACCCGGAGCGCGTGCAGTATCTCTATACCGTCCATCGACGGACGTTCACCGATCGGGTCGTCGACCGGCTGTTCGACCTCTGGGATAGCTACTGACCTATTGCTTCGCGGTCGCAGGTGTCGACAGCCGCCCGCTGGCCACCAGCAGGCGCAACAGCAGGACGTAGCCGAGGAACGCGATCGCTGGGCCGAAAACCGGCCGGATCAGCCCTGTGACATCGGTCCCGATAGCGGCGGCGTGGATGGTCGCAAACACAAAGCCGCCGTAGGCGAACGCGTGGACGACGCGCGGTCCCCAGGGACGGTCGAACCGCTGTGCGTCGAGAAAGCCGAGGACTGCGACGATGAGTACCTGCAGCGCCCCGGCGCCGACCACGACGCCGGCGATCAGGTACGTCGTCGAGTAGGCGGGCTGGGGGACCGATCCGGTGACGATGAACCAAGTGTCGAGAACGCCGAGGACGCCGTGGAGGAGCGTCACGAGCATCGCGAACACTGACACCTCGATGTGGGTCCGGCGGGCGAGTCGGTAGAGCGGGCCGAACGACCGCGCGGTGTAGAGAATCCCCGTCAGGACCGCCAGATACAGCGCGGGATAAGCGACCAGCGCCGCACCACGGTCGAGATACCAGATGAGCTCCATCACGAGGCCCCCGTGGTCTCGACGACGTCCGGACAGCCGTCGCCGTCCTGAAAGCCGTTCGTTGTCTCCGGTCGCGTCGGACATTGGTCCACGTTGTCACGAACCCCGTCACCGTCGTAATCATTCGGTGCCTGTCGCGTCGGCACCGTCGAGTCGACAAGATCCGCCTGCTTGCGGTCGACCGCCTGCGCCTCGCGAACGTCTGCGATCCCCCACAGCACCGGCACCGTTGCGATAAGTAACACAACAGCGACGACTGTGATCGTCCCGCTATGCGACGTGCTCATCGAATCCCTCCGTCGTCCGAAAGACGCCGTCGTGGACCACGAACGCCTCAAGGCCCGGCCACGCCTCCGCACTCTCGAGCGCACCCGAAAGCGGTAGTGCAGCGAGCGTCGTCGCAAGCGCGTCGGCTTCCATGCAGTCGCTGTTGGCGACTACGGTGACCGACTCGTGGCGCGCGCCGAGTCGCTCGCTTGTCGGATCGTAGACGTGATCGACGCCGTCGCGCTTCCGGCGATAGCCACCGGAGGTGGCGACGTTCCGGTCAGTCTCGAGGACTTTGAGCGGCCGCGAGTCCCCGTAAGGGCTTTCGACGGCGATCGGACCAGTCGGCGGTGACATGTCGCCACCGCCGCTGACGAAACCACGCCGGCCCGGTCCCGACACCGCAACGGCTGCGCGGTCGACGATGTAGCCTTTCGCGAGGCCATTGAGGTCGAGTTCCGTCTCGGTGACGACGCGGTCGCCGTCGACGCGTACCGACCCAGTCTCGAACGTCGCCGACACCGTCTCGCGGTCGCCGCGGAGGTACGCCTTCAGATCGTGTTCGACCGCTCCATACCGAATGTCGAAGACGCCGTCGGTGCGCTCCCCGTACTCAAGGCCGCGCCGAACCAGTCGGGCGACGTGTTCGTTCTCGACGCATCCTGTCCGGTTGAGACGCGCGACCGCGCTGTCTGGATCGAACGCGTCGAGTTCGGCCTCGAGCGATAGCGCGGTGTTTCGCGCGCGTTCGGCAACGCTCTCGGCTCGGTAGCCACTCGTTTGGATCGAGAAGTCGGTGTCACAGCACCGAAACTCGAGTCTGGCGCCACCGAGTCGCGCCCGGGCGGCACTGAGAGTGTCTGCCAGACTCATCGTCAGTCTTCCTCGTATTCCTCTTCGTATTCTTCGTGCTCCTCATACTCCTCTTCCTGTTCTTCGTACTCGTCGTCCTCGTGTTCACCACCGCCTTGCGTCCCGACCGCCGGCGTGAAGTCTTCGTTCGGTGCTGGCGCGTCGCTTGCGACCGCCGGGTTCTCACTATCGGTCAGCGAGTCGACGCCGAGTCCGGGGGCTGCCAGCGCGAGCGCGACGACGCTGGTTAGCACCGCGCCGGCGAGCGTGAGCGAAACGAGTCTGTTCGTCGGAACTGGGATTCTCATTGGACAGGTGCAGCTAGCTCACGGCCTTATCTATCGTTTCGCGTCCATCGGTCGAATGTTCGTCCAACCGTCGAATCGTCCGGCAGCGCCGACACCGGTCGCAGACCGCCGACGGTTCTTTACTCCTCCTTCGAGTAGCCTGCGTCATGCTAACGGGGCTTTCTTGGCTGGCACTCGAGGTCAAATATCTCGAGCCGGCGCGGGCGTTTTACGAAGAACGGCTGGGACTGTCCGTCCGCGAGCGCGGGGACGATGAAATAGTTGCGACGGCCGGCGAGACCGATCTCGTGCTCCGCCGGCCGAGTGGACTCCCTCGAGGTGGCCTCCACACTCACTACGCGTTCGCGATCCCCGACGACGAGTACGACGACTGGTGGGACCGCCTCTCCGAGACCCACGATCTCGAGGAGGCACAGTTCGGTCCCGCACGGTCGCTGTACCTGTACGACCCGGACGGCAACTGCGTCGAACTCGGCCAGCAGGACGTCGCCGGCCCGGGGATCGACGGCATCTTCGAGATCGTCCTCGAGGTCGAATATCTCGACCGCGCGCGCGACTTCTATGAGGATCTGGGCTTCGAAACCGTCGACGAGGGCGACGACCGAACCAGGATACGACTCCACGGGCCGATGGCGCTGGAACTCTGGGAACCCCACCTGGGACTTGCCGACGCCCGCGGCGGCGTCCACGTCGACCTCGGTTTCGAGACGGACCAACCGAGGGCGGCACTCGAGGCAGTTCGTGATCGCGTCCAGACAGTCGATCGGGAGACCGACGATGAGATCGTCGTTCGCGATCCGGACGGTCACGTCCTGACGTTCCTCGCACCGTGAACGTGCCCGCAGCCCTATTACCGTCCTCGTGGAAGGGCGATAGACGGCGAAACACGAATGGTTCGATCGACAGTCGCGGCAGCAACGAACCGACTCACTCGAAACCACGTCCGGATCGTTTTCCTCACGATACTCATCGCGTGCGCTGCGGGAATCATCTTCAACGCAGCTGGCGAGTCCGCGAGCGAACGGACGGCTGCACCCGCCGACGCGCCCCCAACCGATACCCACACCGTCATCACGCAGTCGGGACGGGCTGGTAATATCCTCGCGTACGCGCCCAACGGAAGTCGCATCTACGCGAACGATACGCACACGAAGTACTACGATGTCGATCCCGTCGAAAACGAGTCGATGACCGTCGAGTACGCCGCGACGGACACGCTCTATGCCGACAGCCCCCGCTGTCAGGACCCGCCCTGTGCGCGCAACGTCATCGAACGGGCGAACCTCTCGACGGGCGAGGTGACCGAGGTCTACGCCCAGTACGTTTATCGAGAGACCGCCGGCGAGTGGCACGACGCCGACCGGATCGACGACCGACACATCGTCGTCGCCGACATCGCCGCCGATCAGGTGTTCATGGTCGACACCCAATCCGAGATGATCGAGTGGACCTGGGATGCCCAACACGACTACCCCGTCGAGGGCGGTGGCTCCTACCCCGGCAACTGGGTCCATCTCAACGACGTCGAGGTCCTCGCAGACGGGCCCGTGATGGCCAGCCTCCGCAACCAAGATCAGGTCGTCTTCATCGATCCCGAGACCGGGCTGGTGGACGACTGGACGCTTGGGGCGGAAAACGAGTATTCGATTCTAAACGAGCAACACAACCCGGACTACATTCCCGAAGCACGCGGCGGTCCCGCCGTCGTCGTCGCGGACTCCGAAAACGGCCGCGTCCAGGAGTTCCAGCGCGAAAACGGAGACTGGAACCGGAGCTGGGCCTGGTCCGACGACCGGCTGCAGTGGCCCCGCGACGCCGACCGGCTGCCAACCGGGAACACGCTCATCACCGATACTGGTGGTGAGCGCGTCCTCGAGGTCAACCAAAGTGGCGACATCGTCTGGCAACTCGAGACACCACATCCTTACGACGCCGAACGACTCGAGACCGGCGACGAGAGCACCGGCGGACAGAGCGCAGCGGCGCTCGGCCTCGAGTCGCGGACGAGCGGCGCTGACGACGGAGGTCGGCAAAACGTCGATCTCGGCGTCTTCGATCCGATCGTCGATCGGGTTCGGTCGGTCGTTCCGTCTTACGTCGTCACGTTCGTCGTCTACGCCAGCCCGTCGTGGCTGGGGCTGTCCGCTCTCGGACCGGTGACCGTCGGCCTCGTGACGGCGCTCCTCTGGGGATGTGTCGAATTCAGATGGACACTCCGCGCACGGGGAATCCGGATTCGCTGGCCCATCTATAAGGAAAAATAGCCGTCCGTCTTTCACCAGCTGCAACAAGTAGTCCGCCGAGCCGACGACTGGTGCCTCGGGTCCGGATGGGAGCGTTATGTACCCGCTGCGAGCGCGTGTGCGATCTCGAGCAACTGGAGTGCAGCAGTGTCACCGATCCGGTAGTAGGTCCACTTGCCTTGGCGTCGCGTCTTGACCAGTCCCGCGTCTTTGAGCTCTCGCAGATGACTCGCCACCGTCGACTGGGGCGCGTCGAGGACAACCTGTAACTCACATGCGCACAGTTCGCCTTCTTTGAGCGCCTCGAGGATTCGGATCCGGTGTTCGTTCGCCAGCGCTTTGAACACGCCAAGCTGTGCGTCCACCTGTTCGTCGTCCGGTGCGAGTTCGAACAGCGACGTCAGTCGGTTTTCGGGGTCCTCGTAGAGTCGGTCCAGCGTCTGTCGTGTCGATTCGGGCACTGAGTCACTCATCGTTGCTTAGTGCTCTCCATCGTTAGTCGATCCTGCGCCGGCGAATGCAGCCGCAATCTTGCCGAACAACGAATTAGCCATACATATCGATAAAGGTCGTTTTAATACTAAAGGTTTCGATCAGAGAGGAGTATACGGGCCGAATGTTTCTCATTCCAGTATTGAACGTTGTCTTTTCAATTCAGTAATTCCCGATACGAGATGGCGATCTCGGAACGAACTACCGGATGCAATCTCGGATGAATCGCTTTATTCTACAGGCGGGCAGGCTGAGTGCCTCGGGGCGTGACCCCGAGCGGTTCACTGTGAACAGCCGACTGCGAATCTAGAGTAGTAGATTGAAGAGCAATCCAATAGTCAAGATACCTGCTGCTAGTGTGGTCGCATATGCCGCGATCAGTTCCTTTTTCATCACTTTATTCAGGATCATGAACTGCGGGAACGAGAGTGCGGCGACCGACATCATGAACGCCAGACCCGTCCCAACTGGCAGCCCCTTCCCGATCAGCGATTCGACGACCGGTATGACGCCGAGGATGTCGGTATACATTGGGACACCGACGGCGACCGCGCCGAAGACGCCGAGCGGCCCCGACAGATACTGTGTTACCAGTTCGCCGGGCAGGTAGCCGTGGATAGCTGCACCCGCTCCAACGCCGACGATAACGTATGGCACGATTTCGACGATGATGTCTTTCGCCTCGACGTAGGCCTCTCTGGCACGTTCTTTCCGGGTGGGTTCATCGATTTCGACATCCGAGTCGCCGAAATTGAACTCCTCGATGTATCTGTCGAAGCCCAGTTTATTCAGGGTGTAGCCGCTGGACATCCCGATTACGATCCCACTCACCGCATACAGGGCTGTCAGTTTGAACCCGACGACACCCGGCAGCACGACGAGCGCAGCCTCGTTGATCATTGGCGAGACAGCGAGAAACGTGATCGTGATCCCGAACGGGATTCCCGCACCGACCATTCCGAGGAATATCGGGATCGTCGAACAGGAGCAAAACGGGGAGACGATTCCGAGCAACGCGGCGAGTGCATACCCCGTTATTGCTCGCTTCCCCTCGAGATAGTCCCTGATCTTCTCCGGTGGAAAGTACGTTCGGAGGTACGTCACGCCGAAAATCACCACGACGAGTATCGAGAGGATCTTCAGCGTGTCGTAGATCCAGAAATGGGCCGCCGCTCTCAGCGAGCCCGTGAGTCCGAGAGCCTCGACTACGTACGTGGCTATCTGTTGAAAAACCATGGTTTCTTACAACCGGTCCTCGATGAGCTCCTGTAACTGGTCTTCTGGCGGATTCGACCCGCTGAAGACCATTTCACCGTCGATTTCGAAACCTGGTGTGGACATAATGCCCTTCTCCGCCAGTTTCGCCATATCTCCTTCTTTCTCTACGTCCGCGTCGAATCCGTTTTCGTCGACGACGTTCTGGGCTTTCTCTTTGAGCCGCGAGCAGTTGCTGCAATCGCCCGGTCCATAAACGATGATTTTCATCGGTCGCCTCCGATTTTTTCGATTTCGGCGCTCCGAAGCCGGGAGTCATCTGCCGTCAAACCTGTTCCAGCCTGCGCGTCCACGGTCTTGTCGACCATTGGATCTGCCATACATATCGATAAAGTCCGGTCCGGTATTAGTACGTTTCGATAAAACTCGATTTGTCCGAGCGAGATATACTCAGCGTTGATCCTCAAACGGGGATGTATTACCAGTTCGGAAAAGACAAAATATTGTGGGTAGCAGGCTCATTCGAGAGAATAAAGAGTGATATGTCCGGTGAATACAAGAACATGTCTGAATCGATCGGGTTCAGACCGGGTGCGACTGGACTCGAATCGAGTGTCTGCTAAATCGAGAAACTTCGATATACTAGGCAATGCAGTCTACACGGCAACTTACTTCGATACACTGTTTCTCGGATAGCATTCAGTTATTCCACGAGAAACATTCGGGAACGAAACCCTTACTCGATCGCCGCAACCGCGTCGAGCTGAACGCTGGCACCGCCAAGTAACTCCGAAACACCGACGACGGCGCGCGCTGGGAGCTGCTCGCCGAATGCCTCACGATAGACCTCGTTGACCGCGTCATACTGTTCGAGGTCGGTGAGATACACCGTCATCTTGAGCACGTCTTCGAGCGTTCGGCCCTGTTCTTCGAGTGCCGTCTCGAGGTTCGAGAGCGCGCGGTTCATCTGTTCCGCCGCTGGCTGATCGCCGTCGACCACGCCGTCCTCGGTCGGGAGTTGCCCCTCGAGAAACAGGAGATCGGAACTCCCAGCCTTCGTGCCGTAGCCGCCGGTAAACGCCGTCCCGGAACGCTGTTTGCGACTCGAGGCGCTTGCACGAGACGACAACTGTTGCTGATTGATGTTCGACTGTTGCACATCCTAATTGAGGAACTGCTCACTTATAGGAGTGTTGGGCATCGCGTGCAAGTCTGCTATGCAATCTCAAACAGCGGTCGAATCGACACAGCTGGCCCCGGTCGGAACTATTAATTGAGGAGACTCTCAATTGAAGATGATGGCAACAGCGACACAACGACTCCAGCGATACCTCGAGGACGAACTCGATGACTGTCGTCCCGAGGACGTCGATCAACGACTCGACGAACTCGATACGCTCGAGGCGGTGCTCTCGACCGAGCGGATCGACTCGGATCTCGACGTACTGGCGGCGCTTGCGAACGAAACGCGGTACAAGCTCGTTCGACTGCTCGTCGCCGCCGACGGCGAGCTCTGTGTCTGTGAACTGAACGCGATGATCGATACGAGCGAGAGCGCGATCAGTCACGCACTCTCAGAGCTAATCGAGGCCGGGCTGGTGACACGCCGGAAGGACGGGCGCTGGCGGAAGTATCGTGCCTCGAACGGCGCGATTGCGATCCTGACGCTGTTGGATGGAGTGTTCACGAATGAGTGATACCGACGGGCACGAACACGGCCCGAACTGTGGCTGTGAGAGTTGTGGCGATCCGCGGTCGATGGACTTCCTCGACAAGTATCTCACCGTCTGGATCTTCGGTGCGATGGCCGTCGGCATCGGCCTGGGTTTCGTCGCGCCGTCGGTCACGCAGCCGATTCAGGACTTCCACCTCGTCCAGATCGGCCTGATCGCGATGATGTATCCGCCGCTGGCGAAGGCGGACTACTCGCGGCTCCCGACCGTCTTTCGCAACTGGCGCGTCCTCGGATTGAGCCTCGTTCAAAACTGGCTCATCGGCCCGACGCTGATGTTCGGGCTCGCGGTCGTCTTCTTCAGCGGACTCGTTCCCGGACTTCCCGCGCGCCCGGAGTACTTCCTCGGGCTCGTCTTCATCGGCATGGCCCGCTGTATCGCGATGGTGCTTGTCTGGAACGAACTCGCCGACGGCTCGACCGAGTACGTCACCGGGCTGGTCGCCTTCAACAGTCTCTTCCAGATCGTTACCTACGGCGTGTACGTCTGGTTCTTCGGCCTGTTTCTCCCGCCGCTCCTTGGCATGGAGACGCTCGTCGCCGGCATCGAGACGTTCAACGTGACGCCAGCGCAGGTGTTCAGGGCGATCGTCATCTTCCTCGGCATTCCCTTCGCCGGCGGCTTCCTTACCCGGTATATCGGAACGCGAACCAAAGGCGAAGCGTGGTACGACGAGAAGTTCGTCCCGAAGATCGATCCCGTGACGCTGGTCGCGCTCCTGTTTACCGTCATCGTGATGTTCGCGACCCAGGGCGAGGCCATCGTCGCATCGCCCGGTGACGTACTCCTGATCGCCGTCCCGCTGACGATCTACTTCGTCGTCATGTTCCTCGTGAGCTTCGGGATGGGCAGAGGGATCGGCGCGGATTACTCGACGACGACGGCGATCGGTTTCACCGCCGCCTCGAACAACTTCGAACTCGCGATCGCGGTCGCGGTCGCCGTCTTCGGCGTCGGCTCCGGCGTCGCCTTTACGACCGTCGTCGGCCCACTGATCGAGGTCCCGGTCCTGCTCGCGCTGGTCAACGTCGCGCTGTACTTCCAGCGGCGCTTCGACTGGAGTGGTGCCACGACCGGCCGCCTCGAGCCATCATCTCCAAAATCGACCCCCGACGACGACTGAGACCACACCAATGACCTCACACACCGATTCCACCGGTCCGACTCGTATCGCCTTCGTCTGTGTCCAGAACGCGGGCCGCTCACAGATGGCCTATGCGTTCGCAAAGCAAGAACTCGAGGCGCGCGACCTCGCCGACGAGGTCGACCTCCTCACCGGCGGCACGCGACCGGCCGACCACGTCCACGACGGGGTCGTCCACGCGATGGCCGACACGAACATCGACATCGCCGACCGAACGCCACGAGAGGTCACGTTCGAGGACCTCCAAGGAAGCGACTACGTCATCACGATGGGCTGTTCGGCCTCTGACGTCTGTCCGGCCGGCTGGGCCGGCGAGAACCGCGACTGGGATCTCGAGGACCCGGACGGAAAATCACCGGCGGCAGTCGCGACGATCCGTGACGAGATCGAACACCGCGTGGGCTCGCTGTTCGACGAACTCGAGACGACCCGGTAAGCTAGCGCGATCAGAGCCGGTCCGTACTCACGTCCACGCCCGGCGGCGTCACGAGCAGAAAGCCACGGAAGTGAATGAGATTCCCGCCTGATTCCTTGATGTCGCGTGCAAATCCCGACGCCAGTTCGTTCACGTTCCCCTCGACGTTGAGAACGAGGACGTTCCCCTTTGAAATCGCCTCGAGCCACTCCTCGGCCGGCGTCTCCCCGTCGAGGACGCCGAGGACGATGCTGCCTTCGATCTCGAGTTCGTCGTCGATGTGTTCCTCGACGGTTCGAAGGTCGAGGTCGAAATCGCTCATACCGGGTGCGTCGAACTGCGATGAGAAAAACGTTCGCCCCCGCTTTCGGCGCTGTTCACTCACAGTAGTCTCGAGGCCGGATGATCAATTCATCGGGAACTCTTTTTCGAATCCACGGAACTCGGTGCGGTGAGCCTCCTCGTCGGCGAGGATCGTCACCGCCACGTCTTCGGTGACGGGATCGTTCGCATCGTCGGCCGCCTCCACTAGCGACCGATAGGTCTCGATGGCTGCTTCCTCCGCCTCGAGGACGCCCTCGATGACCGACTGGACATCGGTCGTGTCTTCGGGCGGCTGAAGGCTGTGCTGGTTGGCCTCGAACGACTCCGAGCCCGGCGGGGATTCGTCGAGCTGTTTCAGCCGCTCGCCGAGAATCCGCGCGTGGTCGAGTTCCTCCGGGATGTCTTCCTCGAGACTCTCTTTGACTTCCTCGGCGTGAATGCCGTCGAGAACGATCGCGTTCGTCCGGTAGTTCATTACAGTCTCGAGCTCGTCGATATACGCCTCCGTCAGCAGGTCGATGATTTCGTCGGTCGTCATGCGGCCAGTTCTATCACGCCCAGCCATAAGAAGGGTCACACGCCAGCAATCGCGGCCGCGTGGTGAACGTTCGTGGCTGCAATCGGTTGTGATGAGACGTTCGTCACAGTACTGACGTTCGCTGCCAGCCGATTCCGACCGAACGTCCATCGTCAGTGCGCGCGAGCGCTCGAGCGAGGTTGATTGGGGGCAAACAGGGAGAAACTCGTGGCCACTGCTCGAGAAACATGTCGATCGGCGAGCTCGTGCTATACAGTATTAGGAGATATGGTCGAATAATAGGTAGACGCCGTCATGCGATTTTCGGACCTCAATAAACGATTGTGATGGTATCGATCGTCGATCACTGTCAGGGACAGCGGTAGTTTTATATATGTCGTCGCACCTGGGATTCAGATACAATGTCTTCACAAGACAGCCCATCCTCTGACAACAGTCAGGGGGGTCGAGTTCTTCCAGGGCACGTTAGATTCCACTGACGAAATAGAGTCAGCACGTGTCTTCGATACGACCCTCCGGGACGGCGAGCAGTCGCCCGGCACTTCGTTCTCTTACGACGATAAACGGCAGATCGCGTCCATCTTGGACGAGATGGGAACCCACGTCATCGAGTCCGGGTTCCCCGTCAACTCGGACGCCGAGTTTGAGGCCGTTCGTGATATCGCTTCGGCAACCAGTTCGACGACCTGTGGCTTAGCCCGCGTCGTCGACCAGGACATCGAAGCGGCGCTCGATTCCGGCGTCGAGATGGTGCACACGTTCGTGTCCACCAGCGACGTTCAGATCGAGGATTCGATGCACGCCACCCGTGAGGAGGTCGTAGAACGCGCAGTCGAGTCGGTCGAACGCATCACCGAGGCAGGCGCAACCTGCATGTTCTCGCCGATGGATGCGACGCGAACCGACGAACAGTTCCTAATCGAGGTCATCGAGGCGGTCACCGAGGCTGGAACCGACTGGATCAACATTCCCGACACCACCGGCGTCGCTACACCGACCCGGTTCAAGGCGATGATCGAGAAGGTCCTGGCCCATACCGACGCCCGGGTTGACGTCCACGCCCACGACGACTTCGGGCTGGCCACCGCCAACGCCTTAGCCGGCATCGAAGCGGGCGCATCCCAGGCGCAGGTCTCGGTCAACTCCATCGGTGAGCGGGCCGGCAACGCCGCCTACGAGGAGTTCGTGATGGCCGTCGAGTCGCTCTACCAAACTGATACGGGGATCGACACGACGCGGATCACTGAGCTCTCGGAGATCGTCGAGGAGAAAAGCGGGATGCCGACACCAGGCAACAAGCCCGTCGTTGGCGACAACGCCTTCTCCCACGAGAGCGGCATCCATGCCGCCGGCGTCATCGAAAACTCCGACACCTTCGAGCCCGGCGTGATGACCCCCGAAATGATCGGTGCCGAGCGCAAGCTCGTCATGGGGAAACACACCGGTACCCACTCAGTTCGGGAACGGCTCGTCGAGTGTGGCTTCGATCCCACCGACGATCAGGTGCGCGCCGTCACCCGCCGCGTCAAAGATTACGGGGCCGAGAAGCGCCGCGTCACGGTCGACGTCTTGGAGCGCTTCGCCGAGGAGGCTGGCGTCGAACGCCAGTCCGAGGAAGAGGAGGTGCGCGTCTAAGGGATGTCCTCCCTGTTTGCTACCGGCCGCGAGCCCCAGCTATCGCGTTCGCTCCAGCGAACTGGCGCGACTCGTAAGGATTATGGCCCTCGAGAGAGCTACGTAATCAGTAATGACGGTTCGCGCTTCCCTGTCGGCTCGTGTCCGCACAGTCGACACCAGCGCGCTCGCTCCGATTCGTATTGTAGGGGCATCCTAGCCCCACCTTCAGTACCTCGCAGCTCCGGACCGGCATCCGCATCGTTCTCCGAGCGATCAGCAATCCACCAGATGACACACTACCGTACACCACCCGATCGCCACACACTGGCGGGAGGTAATCGATGAGCGAACGCGCAGCAAAGGTCACGCCAACAGACGACGAACAGACCGACGAGCAGATCACCGACAGTGCCGCGCCCGACGCGGCGACCGAGCCCGACTCGGCAGCCGAGACCGAGTCCGAGACGACGCCCGAACCCGTCACCACGGGTGCCGAGGCCGTCGTTCGCGCACTCGAGACCGCGGGCGTCGAGTACGCCTTCGGCGTCCAGGGCGGGGCTATCATGCCCGTCTACGACGTCCTCTACGATTCGGACATCCGGCACGTGACGATGGCCCACGAACAGGGCGCAGCCCACGCGGCCGACGCCTATGGCATCGTCTCGGGCGAACCGGGCGTCTGTCTTGCGACGTCGGGGCCGGGCGCGACCAACCTGGTCACCGGCATCGCCGACGCCGACATGGACTCGGATCCAATGCTCGCGCTGACGGGACAGGTCCCGACGGAGTTCGTCGGCAACGACGCCTTCCAGGAGACCGACACTACCGGCGTCACGACGCCGATCACGAAGGACAATACGTTCGCGAGCGACGCCGACCACGTCGGCAGCAACGTCACCGAGGCGTTCGCCCTCGCCCGCGAGGGCCGACCGGGGCCGACCCTGGTCGACCTCCCCAAAGACGTCACCAACGGCGAGACCGACCGCGAACCCGACGAGCCGAAAACGCCCGACACCTACCACGTGCAGGAACGGGCCGACTCGGAAATCGTCGCGGCCGCGGCCGAGCGGATCGAGAACGCCAATCGTCCCGTCATGCTGCTTGGCGGTGGCGTCATCAAAGGCGAGGCCAGCGAGGCCTGTCGCGAGTTCGCCATCGAACACGAGATTCCGGTCATCACCACGATGCCCGGCCTCGGCGCGTTCCCCGAGGACCACGACCTGTCCCTCGAGATGGCGGGCATGCACGGCACCGGCTATGCCAACATGGCGATCACCCACTGTGATACGCTGATCGGGATCGGGACTCGATTCGACGACCGCCTGACCGGCGGCATCGAGACCTTCGCGCCCGACGCGGAGGTCATCCACGTCGACATCGATCCCGCCGAGATCTCGAAGAACATCTACGCGGACTACCCGCTGGTCGGCGACGCCGAAACCGTCGTCGAGCAACTCGCCGAGGCGGTCGACGAGTCACCGGAAGTCAAGAAGTGGCGTGCCCAGTGCCAGCAGTGGAAATCCGACTACTCGATGGCCTACGAGGCACCCGAGGACGCGCCGGTCCAGCCGGAGTTCGTCGTCGAAGCCTTAGACGAAGCCACGAGCGACCGAGCGATCGTCACCACCGGCGTCGGCCAACACCAGATGTGGGCCGCCCAGTACTGGACCTACACCGAACCGCGAACCTGGGTCTCGAGTCACGGTCTCGGGACGATGGGCTACGGCCTGCCCGCGGCCATCGGCGCGCGGCTGGCAGCTGACGACGACCAGGAGGTCGTCTGTGTCGACGGTGACGGCTCGTTCCTGATGACGCTGCAGGGACTCTCCGTGGCCGTCCGCGAGAACTTGGACATCACAGTCGCCGTGCTCAACAACGAGTACATCGGCATGGTCCGCCAGTGGCAGGACGCCTTCTTCGAGGGCCGCCACGCCGCTTCGGACTACAACTGGATGCCCGAGTTCGACAAGCTCGCCGAAGCCTTCGGCGCTTGTGGCTTCCGAATCGACGACTACGACGACGTCGCCGACACCATCGAGGAGGCACTCGCCTACGACGGCCCCTCGGTGATCGACGTTCACATCGACCCCGACGCCAACGTCTACCCGATGGTGCCAAGCGGCGGCGACAACGGTCAGTTCGCACTGACGGAGGATCAGCTATGAAACGAGGACTCGAAGGCCCAGCACCCGAAGAGCGACCGACTCCCGCAGGACGGCGCAACAAGCAGGGCATTCGCATCGACCCCGAAGTCGAAGCAACCCACGAGCCCCGGCGTACCGTCATCTCGGCGCTGGTCGCACACGAGCCCGGCGTGCTCTCGGACGTCTCGGGACTGTTCTCGAGACGGCAGTTCAACATCGAGAGCCTGACCGTCGGCCCCACTGAAGACGACGATCGCGCGCGGATCACGATCGTCGTCGAGGAGCCCGACCCCGGGATCGACCAGGTCGAAAAACAGCTGCGCAAGCTCGTGCCGGTCATCTCCGTGCGCGAACTCGAGCCCGACGCGATGCGCCGCGAGCTGGCGCTCGTGAAAGTCGACGCCGAGGATCCTGCATCGGTCAGCGCCGTCGCGGACATGTACGACGCGACGGCCGTCGACTCGAGTCCGGAGACGGCGACCTTCGAGATCACTGGCTCGCGCCAGAAGATCGAGGCCGCCGTCGACACCTTCAGCCAGTTCGGCATCCGAGAGGTGTCCCGAACGGGGCTGACGGCGATGGCTCGTGGGACGGACCAGACCGCTGGAGCCGACCTGACAGCACAGCCCGCCAACGAGGCGAAGTATGGCGACAATACCCAACCAGCAGACGATGACTGACGAATTCACCACCGATATTTATTATGACGACGACGCAGACGTATCGACGCTTGACGACGAGACCGTGGCCGTACTGGGCTACGGGAGCCAGGGTCACGCCCACGCGCTGAACCTCCACGAGAGCGGGGTCGACGTAGTCGTCGGCCTGCGTGAGGACTCCTCCTCGCGCTCGGCCGCCGAAGCCGACGGGCTCACCGTGACGACGCCCGGCGACGCGGTCGCACAGGCTTCCTACGTGTCCGTGCTCGTGCCCGACACCGTCCAGGCGTCGGTCTACGAGAACGCCATCGCGCCCAACCTCGAGGCCGGTGACACGCTCCAGTTCGCCCACGGGCTGAACATCCACTACAACCAGATCGAGCCGCCGGAAGACGTCGACGTGACGATGGTCGCGCCCAAGAGCCCGGGCCACCTCGTCCGCCGCAACTACGAGAACAACGAAGGGACCCCCGGCCTGCTGGCGGTCTACCAGGACACGACCGGCGACGCACAGGAGCGTGCCCTCGCGTACGCGAAGGGTATCGGTTGTACCCGTGCCGGCGTCATCGAGACGACGTTCCAGGAAGAGGTCGAATCGGACCTCTTCGGCGAGCAGGCCGTCCTCTGTGGCGGCGTCACCTCGCTGGTCAAACACGGCTACGAGACGCTGGTCGACGCGGGCTACTCGCCAGAGATTGCCTACTTCGAGTGTCTCAACGAACTCAAGCTGATCGTCGATCTGATGTACGAAGGCGGCAACATGGAGATGTGGAACTCCGTCTCCGACACCGCCGAGTACGGCGGTCTCACCCGTGGCGACCGCGTTGTCGACGACTCCGTCCGTGAGAACATGGACGAGATCCTCGAGGAAATCCAGAACGGCGAGTTCACGCGCGAATGGATCGTCGAGAACCAGGCTGGCCGCCCGAGCTACGGCCAGCTGCGCAACGCAGAACAGAACCACGAGATCGAAGACGTCGGCGAGCGACTGCGCGACCTGTTCGCCTGGGCCGAGGACGACGAAACCGAAGACGAGTCCGTCCAGGTGCAAGCCGACGACTAACTGAAAACGGAGAGCGACCAACCATGAACGAAACCGACACAACAGACACGATGGCCGACGTCAGCCACACGAACCCCTACACTGGGGAGACGGCTGGCCGGCTGTTCAACCGGGGGCCGATCGTCGCCGCCGACGGGGGCGAGGCGGAGGCCAACGGAAACGGGCGTACCGACAAGAAACAGAAAATGCGTGACGTCGATCACACGCCACCGAAACAGGCAGCCGACGCAAACCGCGTCTTCGAGCGCGGGACCGAACACGAGCGACGTGCTGACCGTGAGACGGTAGTAGAAGAAGAGGAAGAGGAATGAGCGAGGGAACACTGTACGACAAGGTCTGGGACCGACACAAAGTCACCACGCTGCCGACCGGACAGGATCAGCTGTTCATCGGGCTGCACCTCATCCACGAGGTTACGAGCCCGCAGGCGTTCGGGATGCTCCGCGAGCGCGACCTCGAGGTCGCCTATCCGAAGCTGACCCACGCGACGGTCGACCACATCGTCCCGACGTCCGACCAGTCCCGTCCCTACGAGGAGGACGCGGCTGAAGAGATGATGTCCGAACTCGAGGAGAACGTCCGTGAGGCGGGCATCGAGTTCTCGGACCCGACGACGGGCGATCAGGGGATCGTCCACGTCATCGGCCCAGAGCAGGGACTGACTCAGCCCGGCAAGACGATCGTCTGTGGGGACTCCCATACCAGTACGCACGGTGCCTTCGGCGCACTCGCGTTCGGGATCGGGACCTCCCAGATCCGCGACGTGCTTGCGACGGGCAGCGTCGCTATGGAGAAACAGAAGGTCCGCAAAATCCAGGTCGACGGCGAACTCGGCGAGGGTGTCGAAGCCAAAGACATCATCCTCGAGATCATCCGCCGACTCGGAACGGAAGGCGGCGTCGGCTACGTCTACGAGTACGCCGGCGAGGCCATCGAGAACCTCAACATGGAAGGGCGGATGTCGATCTGTAACATGTCCATCGAGGGCGGCGCTCGCGCGGGCTACGTCAACCCCGACGAGACCACCTACGAGTGGCTCGAAGAGACCGACTACTTCCAGGAGAACCCCGAGAAGTTCGACGAGCTCAAACCCTACTGGGAGTCGATCGCGTCGGACGAGGACGCCGAATACGACGACGTCGTCCACATCGACGCGAGCGAGCTCGAGCCAGTCGTCACCTGGGGCACCACGCCCGGCCAGGGCGTCGGCGTCACCGAGCCGATCCCGGCACCCGAGGACCTGCCTGCAGAGAAACAGGACACGGCCCGACGCGCTCAGGAACACATGCGCGTCGAGCCCGGCGAGACGATGGAAGGCTACGATATCGACGTCGCCTTCCTCGGCTCCTGTACGAACGCCCGCTTGCCGGACCTACGACGCGCCGCCGAAATCGTCGAGGGCCGACAGGTCGACGACGACGTCCGCGCGATGGTCGTCCCCGGCAGCCAGCGCGTTCAGGCTGCTGCCGAAGAAGAAGGCCTCAAAGACACGTTCGAGGAGGCCGGCTTCGAGTGGCGCAATGCCGGCTGTTCGATGTGTCTCGGCATGAACGAAGACCAACTCGAGGGCGACGAGGCGAGCGCCTCCTCCTCGAACCGGAACTTCGTCGGCCGGCAGGGCTCGAAAGAGGGCCGAACCGTGCTGATGAACCCGCAGATGGTCGCCGCGGCGGCGGTCACCGGAGAAGTAACTGACGTACGCGACTTACAGGAGGTGACCGTCGCATGAGCGGAAGCGACGAGGTCGAGATTCCGGAAGTCGATTACGTCTCGGGGTCGGGTGTCCCGATTCGGGGCAACGACATCGACACCGACCAGATCATCCCTGCGCGGTTCATGAAGGTCGTTACCTTCGACGGGCTAGGCGAGTTCGCCTTCTTCGACCTGCGCTTCGACGACGACGACAACCCCAAAGACCACCCGATGAACGAGGATCGGTTCCAGGATTCGTCGGTGATGGTCGTCAACAGTAACTTCGGCTGTGGCTCTTCGCGCGAGCACGCTCCCCAGGCGCTGATGCGCTGGGGCATCGACGCGATCATCGGCGAGAGCTTCGCCGAGATTTTCGCGGGTAACTGCCTGGCGCTCGGGATTCCGACCGTCACGGCAGACAGCGAGACGATCCAGGAACTGCAGGACTGGGTCGATGCAAACCCTGACGGCGAGATCGAGATCGACGTCGAAGCCGAGGAAGTGACCTACGGCGACACCACGATCGACGTCACCGTCGACGAGGCCCAGCGCAAGGCCCTCGTCGAAGGTGTCTGGGACACGACGGCGCTGATGAAGTCCAACGCCGACGCAGTCCGCGAGAAGGCCAAAGAACTCCCCTACGTCGACGACGAAGCGATCCCCGAAGCGGAGTAAGGAGTCGGTTTCGACCCGGTCGCTCCGTTTTTCTCCTGACTCGAATCGAGTCGAACCGCCGACACCTCGAGTCGCCACTCTCCGCTTGCGATCACGAACGCGATGAGAGGCCACGGAATCGCGAGATACTTCGGACGATAGCCCGGACGAGCCTGTATGGCTCGCTCACTCGACGTGCCCCTTTTCGTGTTCCTCGCCGTTCTCTGGGGGCTTTCGTTTCCAGCGATTTCGATCGGCCTCGAGCATCTCCCGCCGCTGCTGTTTGCAGCCGTTCGATACGACATCGCGGCAATCTTGCTCCTGGCCTACGCTGGCGCTCGAGTCGATGGCTGGGTGCCGACTCGCCGGAACGATCTGGCGGCTGTTACGGGCGGCGGTATCTTTCTGATCGGTGGCAACGGCTTGCTCTTTCTGGCTCAGCAGACCGTCCCGAGCGGCGTCGCCGCGATCATTCAGGGACTGGTTCCCATCATCACCGCGTTGTGGGCAGTCGTGCTGCTCGGTGAGCGGCTCTCGCCGCTCGGTGCCGTCGGGGCCGCGATCGGCTTTTTCGGCGTCGCGCTCGTCGTCCAGCCCGATCCAAACAACCTGTTGGCGGGCGATACCCTCGGCCGACTGCTCGTCGTCGGACAGGTGTGCAGTATCGCGCTTGGCGGGGTCCTGATTCAGCGCGCTGGCCCGACTATCGAGCGTGGGGCACTGGTCGGCTGGTCGATGGGCATCGGCAGCGTCGTCTTACACGCCGCCAGTCTCGCCGCAGGTGAGCTACCATCGCCGTCGCTCGTCGTCCCCACCGCAGTCGGCGCACTCGTCTATCTCGGCGTCTTCGCGACCGCCATCGCCTTCCTGATCTACTTCCGGATCCTCGAGAAACACGGCGCGTTCGAGGCGGCGCTGGTCGGCTACGCCGTTCCGATCGTCGCGACGATTGCGGGCGTCGTGTTTCTCGAGGAGTCGATCAGTACGGTGACGGTCGCCGGGTTCGGACTGGTCGTCGTCGGGTTCACGTTGCTCAAACGACGTGCGATCGCCAACGCAATCGGAATCAGCACTGGCGTCGGGAGTCCCTAAGCGACGACCAGTCCGGCAATCGATACCCTCTTTTCGGCCCCGCGACGATGGTTGGCCATGACTCACGAAATCGCCGTGATTCCGGGCGACGGGATCGGACAGGAAGTAACACCCGCTGCAGTCGAAGTCCTCGAGACGCTCGACATCGACTTCGAGTTCATCGAAGCGGAAGCCGGCGACGCGGTCAAAGAAGAGACCGGCGAGGCGCTCCCACAGGAAACCTATGATCTCGCGGCGTCGGCCGACGCGACGCTGTTCGGTGCAGCTGGTGAGACGGCCGCGGACGTCATCCTGCCGCTCCGTGAGGCAGTCGACTCGTTCGTCAACGTCCGGCCCGCGAAGGCGTATCCGGGGATCGACGCTGTTCGCCCCGAAACGGACCTGGTCTTCCTCCGGGAGAACACCGAGGGAGTCTATTCGGGTCACGAGGACCGACTGACCGACGACGTCTCGACGCTCACCCGCGTCGTTACGGAGTCGGCCTCCGAACGGCTCGCCGAGTTCGCCTGTGACTACGTTGCCAACAGCGACAAGCACGACAGCTTCACGATCGTCCACAAGGCCAACGTCATGCGTGAGACGGACGGACTCTTCCGTGATACCGTCAAATCGGTCGCCGACGAGCAGGGCGTCGACACCGACGAAGTGCTGATGGACGCCTTCGCAACGCGGGTCTGTCTCGATCCCGAGCAGTTCGACGTCGTCGTCTGCCCGAACCTCGCGGGCGACGTGCTCTCCGATCTGGCTGCTGGCCTCGTCGGCGGGCTCGGCCTGCTGCCGTCGGCCAACATCGGCCCCGAGCGCGCTCTGTTCGAGCCGGTCCACGGTACCGCACCCGACATCGCCGGTGAGAGCGTCGCGAACCCGGCTGCGAAGATCATCTCCGCCGCGATGATGCTCGAGTACCTCGGCTACGAAGAAGAGAGCGAGGCCGTCAACGCGGCCGTCGAAGCCACGCTCGCTGAAGGGCCGCGCACGCCCGATCTGGGTGGAGACGCGTCGACCGAGGACGTGACCGCCGCGGTCATCGACCGACTGTAGCGCTGCTGGCCGCTCTACAGCAACAGCACGGCCGTGATGATCGATTTTTGATATAGTGAAGAGTTATAGTCGCGAGTCGACTCGAGCCGATGTTTGTCCGCTACTTCAAACGATATCGAGCGTGTCCCGATCGGCACCGGCCAGTTCGACCAGCGCGTCGGCCTCGAGCAGGTGACACTCACCGGGAACGACGAGCAGGTGCAGTGGATCACCGAATTCTCGTTGTGCGAGTTCGGTCATCGTGCCGGCCTCGACGAGCGGCTCCGGGCTGCCCGCACGGGCGACGACGACGCCGACGAGATCGGGGTATTCCTCGGCGAGCAGTTCCGCGCCGACGTCAGCGGTCATGTACTCTTCACGTTCGGCTTTGATGTCCAGATAGACGACCGTGTGAAGGCCGTCAGCGCGGTTCTCGTCGATCGTCTCGGTTACGCTTGCGGGGAGCCCGTCAGCACCGTGGGCGTAGGGGAAGGGAAGCGTCGTCGCCTTGCCGAACCGGTAGTTCTGGAGGCCGGTCAGCGAGCTGGTCGCCGTCTGGGCCGTGACGCCGTGGATAACCCGCGTCTCGACGCCGCGCTCGTGGGCTCGCAGCCGCAGGTCGACGTGGGTCGTCGAGATCATCGTATCGCCCGCCGTCAGGAAGGCGACATCCTCGTTTTCGGCCGCCTCGAGCATGTCCTCGGGGTGTTGTTCGACACCGGCGCGGTTTCGGATGTCGATCTCGAGATCGTGGGAGGACTCGAGGTCGTCGATCGTCGTCCCGATTAGCTGGCTGGTGTAGAACTCGGCGTAGACGCGGTCGGCCGCCTGCAGGGCATCCCGCCCCTCGACGGTGATCGAACGCTCGTCGTAGAGACCGAGGCCGATGAAGGTGAGCATAGCCGCTCGTAGTCGTAGCGGCCGGAATACGCTTTCGAGATGCTCCCCTGTGAATCCAGTTCGCACATTGTCTCGAGCGGACAAGTGATCGAGACATTATCGATGAAGGCACTCTCACAGCACGCTTCTGGGATGTAGAGTGTCTACAAACGAGCTTCGGAGGAATCAAATAAAATCCGAGTGGAACTCTCTCGAATCCTATGTCGCAATTCTTGGTTCGCTAAGCAAGATGTGCTGAGCAGCGTCC
>Ga0207720_100183_pt1 | contig 57727 bp, 76 predicted proteins | sample A23P2SouthBayCA_2_FD_187751 | JGI IMG/M metagenome (GOLD analysis project Ga0207720, IMG submission 187751) | Aerobic enrichment media microbial communities from Eden Landing Ponds, California, USA - A23 E3 (2) (SPAdes) | ecosystem: Environmental > Aquatic > Marine > Unclassified | place... | reverse complement strand
TGTGGGGTTGAAGCACGCTCGCCGAGGTCGAGGCCGACGACGGCCGCGAGTTTCAGACGAACCCTTGTGGGGTTGAAGCCCTTGGTGTTGGGAAGGACGGCCACATGGTCGGGTTGTTTCAGACGAACCCTTGTGGGGTTGAAGCGGCCTCCGCGTCGGGGACCTCTGTGACGCGGCCGAGTTTCAGACGAACCCTTGTGGGGTTGAAGCACATTGTCCGAGACGGTCTGTTGGGCCTTGCCCGCGTTTCAGACGAACCCTTGTGGGGTTGAAGCGACTTGAACGGCGAATTTGTGGTCGGAGTAGACGGAGTTTCAGACGAACCCTTGTGGGGTTGAAGCTCGACGTGCGGGCCGAACCGGGACATGACGACGTGTTTCAGACGAACCCTTGTGGGGTTGAAGCACCTGCTCGGCGCGGGTGGCGAAGATGGCCAGTCTGGTTTCAGACGAACCCTTGTGGGGTTGAAGCGTCGACCGCGAGACGGGCGACGTCGCGACCGGTGTTTCAGACGAACCCTTGTGGGGTTGAAGCATCGTGATGAAACTCGGCCCGTTCACCGGCTTCGGAGAGTTTCAGACAAACTTCTGTGGGGTTGAGTCTCGTTCGAGAGAACGGCCGTCACAACCGCCGGTGACGCGACAGCAGAGAGAACCATCGCTTCCAGTGGGAATCGGGAGATGGCGTCGCGACTCACGTTGTGGTTGTTTACGCGACTGAATCGAAGAATGCCCGGGGTGGGCTCCGAACCCACGATCTCCGCATGTCCCAGGTGCGAGGCCGGCATGACCTCGCGAGGGGCGGAGGCTTCCAAGGCGTTCCGCACCGATTGTGAAACCCTATGAGTGCGGCGCTATGTCCAGCTAAGCCACCCGGGCTCAACTTCCCGTTGTGTGCTGGTTGTATTTAAGCTTCTCATCTGCGGCGGCCACGGGCCGAGTCACCACGCCACTCGATTCGAGTCATCACCCGCGGATTTATGTCCCAACACCGGGTGCACACACGCATGAGCCAACCGGAGATCGTCCAGTCCGTCCTCGGAGAGGAAGACGTGGTAACGCGCGTCCACCTCGGGGGCGAGGACGAACTGTTTGTAACTCCGACGCGGACGCTCGTCTATCGGGCCGAAGGCCTCCTCTCGGACGAGTCCGTCGACGAATTCTCGCACGCCGCCGAACGACTGTCCGTCAAGGAGGGGCGACGAAAAGCGAAGATATCGCTCGACTACGGCCTCGACGGAAGCGAGACGTTCTCGCTGTCGGCGAAGCGACTCGATGACGCGCTCCAGCCCGTCGTCGAGGGCGTCCTCGCGGCCGCCGGCGTGACCGACGAAGACGGCGAGCGCCTGGTTCAGGCGTTCCGATTCAGCGAACTCACGTTCGTCATCACCGACGCACGCGTCGTCCGGCACATCGGAAGTGCGGTCTGGGACGAGGACTACGAGTCGTACCGCTTCGCCGACGTGACCGACCTCGAATTCGAGTCGGGAAGCGTCGCCACGACGGTCGTGCTCACCGTCGACGGCCGCCAAGAGCGGTTCAAGATTCCCAACGAGCAGGCGCGGCTCGTCCGCGAGAAACTCGCGCGGGCGCTGTGTGACTACCACGGCGTCGGTAGTCTCGAAGAGTTCCGCGTCCAGATGGAGAAAGCGCGGGCGACCGCCGAGTCCGCCGACACGGAGCGCGACAACACCGACTTCGGCGCGGGGCCCGACCCCCTGAGCGCGAACCCCGGCGAACTCTCCGACGAACCGTCGAACGCCACCCGCTCCGAGGGCGACGCGCCCGCCGAACCGAGCCAGCGGACCGCCCAGACCCAGTCCGTCGAGTCCGCGCCGGCGACCGGCGCGGTGGCGGAGGCGAAGGCGGCCGAGGCCGCGACGACTCAGTCGGCCACCGAATCGCCGGTCACCGAGCAGTCGGCCGGCAACGTCGCCGACGCCGGCGACCTCGGGTTCGAGGGGTCCGGCTTCGAATCGGCCGCCGACTCCGAGGCGGCCGGGGGCGACGGTTCGGACACCGACTACGCCGAACTCGCCGCCGAAATCGAGTCGCTCCGCGAGGTCGTCGAGGCCCAAAGCGAGCAGATTCGCTACCAGCAGGAGCTGGTCGAACAGCTCATCGAAGAACTCCGCCGCGGGCGGTAGCGCGGAACGTGGCCTCCGGGAACGCGGCCTCCGGCCCGGTCGCGACCGCCCGCGAGCGTCACTCCCGACCGAGCACTTTTCTGACACACGACGAGCCGAACGGCCCGAGTTCGCCGGACTCGAACCGCACGAAGTGGCCCGTCGAGACGGACGCGCCACAGCGGCGACAGTCGAAGTCGCCCTCGCGTTGGACGACCTGACTCTCGAACCGGACGAACGTGCCGCCGCGGTTGTGACGGATGCGGCCGCCGTCGCGCTCGATGATGCCGCGAAGCTCCGCCGCGTCGAGGATGTCGCGGGTGAGCGTCGGGTCCGTGGTGACCGTCTCGATGCGGTCGACAAGCTCTGCGAGAGAGAGTTCGTCGGCTTCGAGATGCGCGAGGAGGTCGAGCGCGAGTTCGACGCGCTCGTCGCGTGTGGGCTCGGTCACGGTTCGGGAGCCAATCGAATCGGAGCGGGCTAAAGCCCTCCGAAGCACAAAGCGTTTGGTCGCCGCGCGACGACGAACCGCAGAGCTTCCGTGCCCCGTCCGCGTCTCGCCGCCGGCCTCGCGCTCGCGGCCGTCGTCGCCGGTCTCCTGCTCGCGTCGCCAGCCACCGTCATCTCGCGCGCGGCGTGGGTCGCCGCGGACCCCGTGCGACTCGTCGTCGTCGTGAGCGCGCTCGCGGTCGTGCGCCCGCTTCTCGCGTGGCCGACGACGCTTCTCGCGCTCGTCGTCGGCTACGGCCTCGGACCCGCCGGCGTGCCGTTGGCGCTGGCGCTCATCGTCCTCACGAGCGTCCCGCCGTACCTCTTCGCGCGGCGCTACCGGGGCACCACCAGACTCGCCGCGGTCGGCGAGCGGACGGTCGAACAGACGGGGTCGGTGACGGGCGTGGCCGCGAGCCGTCTGTTGCCGATCCCCTCCGACGTGGTGTCGGTGGCGGCGGGCGTCGCCAACGTCCGACTCGGCGCGTTCGCGCTCGGGACCGCCGTCGGCGAACTCCCGTGGGCCGTCGCGGGCGTCATCGCCGGCGCGTCGGTCGAGACGCTCACGACGGAGTCACTGGCCGCGGCCGTCCGCCCGGAGTTCGTCGTCCTCGCCGCCGTCGCGGGCGTGTCGATGCTCGTGCCGACTGCGTACCGTCGCTACCGAGGCGAGTCGGGCGCGTAGGGGAACGCGAAAGAAAACCGAACCGAGCGTGCGGGTGGTGACCTATTCTAACAGCGACTCGCCGGTCATCGCGGCCGGCTGGTCGACGTCGACGAGTTCGAGGAGAGTCGGCGCGATGTCGCACAGCGAGCCACCCTCGCGGACGGTTCGGCCGCCCGAAAGCGGGTGGTCGGGGTCGACTTCGGCGTGCTCGCCCTCGGGGTCGTTCTCCGCGGCCGCCTCGTCGTCGCGGTCGGCCGCGAGGTAGACGAACGGGACGGGGTTGAACGTGTGGGCCGTGTGGGGGTCGTCTTCGGTGCCCATGTCGTCGGCGTTGCCGTGGTCGGCGGTGATACAGACGTGACCGCCGTGGGCGCGGACGCTCTCGACGAGCCGCCCGAGCTGTTCGTCGACGGCCTCGACCGCTTCGATGGCGGCCTCGTAGTCGCCGGTGTGGCCGACCATGTCGGGGTTGGCGTAGTTGAGCACCATCACGTTCGGGTCGTCGGACTCGATGATGCCGATGGCCGTGTCTGTGAGCTCCACCGCGGACATCTCGGGTTGGAGGTCGTAGGTCGGCACGTCGGGGCTCTCGACGATGTTCCGAATCTCGCCGTCGAACTCGACCTCGCGGCCGCCGTTGAGGAAGTAGGTGACGTGGGGGTACTTCTCCGATTCGGCCATGCGCAACTGCGTCATGTCCGCCCCGGCGAGCACCTCGCCGAGCGTGTCCTCGGGCTGTTCCGGCGGGGAGGCGACAGAGACGTCGAACGTCTTGTCGTACTGCGTCATCGTCGTCATGAGAATCTCCGGCGGCGTCGTCTCGAACTCCCAGACGGGCTCGATGTCGCAGAGCATCCGCACGAGCTGTCGCGCGCGGTCGGCGCGGAAGTTGAAGAAGACGACCGAGTCGCCGTCTTCGAGCGCGGGCGCGTCGTCGACGACGGTCGGCTCGACGAACTCGTCGGTGTCGCCGCGGTCGTACGACTCGGTGACGGCGTCGACGGCGGTGTCGGCGGTCCACTCCGCCTCGCGCTCGACGATGGCGTCGTAGGCGCGCTTGGTGCGCTCCCAGTTCTGGTCGCGGTCCATCGCGTAGTAGCGCCCGGAGACGGTGGCGACCCCGCCGGTTCCCTGCTCTTCGGCGACGGCTTCGAGGTCAGAGAGGTATTCCTCGCCGCCGGTGGGGCTGGTGTCGCGGCCGTCGGTGAAGGCGTGGGTGACCGCCTCGACGCCGCGGTCGGCGGCGAGTTCGATGAGCGCGTGGAGGTGCTGTTGGTCGGAGTGGACGCCGCCGTCGGAGACGAGACCCATGAGGTGGACGCGCCCGCCGTGTTCGTCGGCGTGGTCGTAGGCGGCCGTGATGGCCTCGTTCTCGAAGAACGAGCCGTCGTCGATGCTGTCGCCGATGCGGGTGTACGCCTGCTTGACGACCCGACCGGCCCCGATGTTGAGGTGGCCGACCTCGCTGTTGCCCATCTGGCCGTCCGGGAGGCCGACGCGCCGCCCGTCGACGATGAGCGTCCCGAACGCGCCCGCGTCGCGGTAGCGGTCGAAGTTCGGCGTGTCCGCCGCCTTGATGGCGTCGCGGCGGTCGTGGTCGCCGAGTCCCCACCCGTCGAGGATAATGAGTGCTGCGTCCATACGTCGCCGTTCGGCGCGCCGGGGTAACTGTTCTTTGCTCCCGACATGGGATGACAACGTATCGCGTACGGGGGGGGAGGGACCTCGAATCGCCGGCGGACGGCCGTCGGCCGCAACGCCCGCACCGTGACGCCCCCACCCCGACGGCCTTTTCTTTCGGCGCGCCGTCGAACTCGGCGATGGGTCTGCGCGATTTCGACCTCGACGCGGCGCTCGACGACTGGACGGAGTACTACCTCGGAAACGGCCCGAGCCTCGTCGTCTTCCTCGTCCTCAACGCCGCCGCGTTCCTCGTCGGGGTGAGCTTCTACGTCCACTCCGACCCCGCGCTCTCGGACCTGCCGACGTTTCTCTACCCGCTTTTCGGCGACTCGCCGACCGCCCTCGCGCTGATGACGCTTTCGGCCGCGACACTGCTTCCGAACCTCGGTCGCCGCGTCGCCGACGCGCCCGTCAACCGGCCGCTCGCGTACCTCCACACCCTCGCGTTCGTCTGGCTCGTCAAGTACGGCGTCTGGACGGTCGTCGCGCTCAACCTCCGGCCCGACCTCTACGTCGGCTTCTCCGGGGCCGCGCTCTGGGACTACTGGGGCATCATGCTCACCCACGCGGGCTTTCTCGCGCTCGCGCTCGTCGTCCCGCGCTACGGGGCGACCACGAAGGGCGCACTCGGGTTCGCCCTCGTCCTCGCGCTCGTCAACGACGTGTTCGACTACGGCCTCGGCTACTACCCGCCGCTGAAGTACGAGGCGGGGGCGCTCCTCGCGGGTATCACCGTCGCCCTCTCGTTCCTCGCGGTGGTGCTCGCGTCGCGGGCGTTCGACCGCCTCTCGGACCCCCCGGAGACGGCCCCGTGAGCGCCCCACGAGTCGCAATCGCTAATCGCACGACGGCGTTGAGACTCACATGAGTCAGGCTTTTCCCCACCGGCAGTCTATGACCTCGTAATGGACTCCGCGGTACTGCTCGACCTACTCGGGAACGAAAACCGCCGGCGCATCCTGCGGTTGCTCTCGCACAAACCGTGCTACGTCACCGAGATAAGCGAGTACCTCGGCGTCAGCCCCAAGGCCGTCATCGACCACCTCCGAAAGCTGGAGGACGCGGGGCTCATCGAGTCGCGCACCGACGACCAGCGGCGCAAGTACTTCCACATCTCGCGGAACCTCCGACTGGAGGTGAACGTCTCGCCGTACGGGTTCGGCGCGAAAAGCGCCTACCCACCGAGTCCGAGCCTCGACATGGCCGGGCGCTGTCCGCACGTGACGCTCGAAGTCGAGAACGCCGGCACCGACGACGTCTCGGAATTGGCGCGCGAACTCGGGAAACTGGAGGAACTCGACAACGAACTCTCCTTGGCCCAGCGGTGGGTGCAGGGCCGCATCACCGACGTGCTCGACCGCCTCAACGACCGCCTCGGCGTCGACGCCGACAGCCGCTTTTACGCGGAGATTCTGGCCGCGCTCGCCAACGGGTCGGACACCGTCCGCGGCGTCGCGAAGGACCTCAACGCAGACCCCGCGGTCGTCGACAGCGCGCTCCACCACCTCGCCGAGGGCGGCCTCGTCGCCCACAACGGGGACCGCTGGCGAATCGACTGACGGCTACAGCTCCTGTGTCAGGCCCGTCCGGAGGTCGCGGCCGAAGTAGTGACCGACCAGCCCCGCGAGCCCGCCGCTCGCCGCGCCGACGCCCGCGATGGCGACGCCGTAGTCCGCGAGCAACTGCACCGCGAAGGGCGCGAACACGGCGAACAGCGTCGAGAGGACGAACGCGAGGCCCGCGGCGATTGCGCCCGCGAGCACGACCTCCGTGTAGCGTCGCTTCGACCCGACGAGTCCGAGGAGGAAGCCGGCGGCGGCGATGCCGGCGAACCGGCCGATAAAGCCGACGATGGGAATCGCGCCGCCGACGAGGAGTCCGCCGACGGAGAGCAGGAGCGCCGCGAGGAACGCGCGCGGGGAGAACAGCCCGCCGAGGCGACCGCCGCCGGACGACGCCGACGCGCTGGTCTGCGTCGCGTCGTCGCGGTCGCGGGTCAATCCGGAGAGCACGTCGTCGACGGACTGCTCAGACTCTTTCTGGTCCGACCGTTGCATGCGTACAGGGTCGCGGGCGAGCCTGATGGCTCTTGTGCCGGTGAGTCAGCCGCGGTGACCGTTCGCGTCGCGTGACGGTGCGCCGCCCGTCTCGGAGCTACGCGTTGCGGCCGAGGATGACGTACAGGACGAGTCCCAAAAGCGGCGCGAGGAAGACGACGACGGCCCAGAGGAACGCCGGGTGACTGCTGTTTCGCTTCGCGTCGCGGTACGTCCACACCACCATCCCGAGGAACAGGAGGAAAAACAGCAGGCCGATTACGAGCGCACCCGCGCCGCCCGACTGGAGGAGTATCGTGGGGAGCATACGCGGGCTGACGTACGGTCGGCTAAAATGTCTTGTGCCAGTCATATCGTGGGAGATGACATCTCATTCGTTGCACCCGGCCGGTTCGGTTCAACTCCGGTCGTCGTACCGAGTAGCGAGCGACGCGAGTTACTCGGCGTTTTTGGTCCAGATTTTTGCCGTGAGTGGGTCGCCTCCGGCGACCCCGAGGAGGAAAAAGGTGGAATGGTGGGTTTGAAGTCTTCCCCCGCGGTATCCCGCGATATGAACGCAGGGGACCGCGTCCGCGTCACCCGCGCGGACGTCACGAACGAAGGCGTGCTCATGCCGTCTTCCACCGAGGACCACCTCGTCGTCAAGCTCGGCGGCGGGTACAACGTCGGCATCGCCCGCGAGGGAGCCGACGTGGACGTGCTCGAAACCGACGTGTACGACATCGAAGACGCACAGTCCGAGGGCGACGGCACCTCCGAAATCGAGTTCGACGACGACCTCCCGACCGTCTCGCTCATCTCCACCGGAGGGACCATCGCCTCGACGGTCGACTACCGCACGGGCGCGGTGACCGCGCAGTTCGACGCCGAGGACGTGCTCCGAGCCGTCCCCGACCTCGCGGGGCGGGCGAACTACCGCGGGCGCGTCGTCGCCAACATCCTCTCGGAGAACATGACGACCGACGTGTGGGTCGACCTCGCCGAGGCCATCGCCGAGGAAATCGAGGCCGGGGCCGACGGCGTCGTCGTCATGCACGGCACCGACACGATGCAGTTCTCCGCGTCGGCGATGTCGTTCATGCTCGACACGCCCGTGCCCATCGTCTTCACGGGCAGTCAGCGCTCGGCGGACCGGCCCTCCTCGGACAACGTGATGAACGCCGTCTGCGCCGTCGAGGCCGCGAAGGCCGACGCCGCCGAGGTCATGGTCTGCATGCACGCCTCGGAGTCCGACGACGTCTGCGCGCTCCACGAGGGGACGCGCGTCCGAAAGAGCCACACCTCTCGGCGCGACGCGTTCGAGACCGTCGGCGCGAAGCCGCTCGGCGAGGTCGACTACGAGGCCGAGGAGGTCACGTTCCGCCGCGACTACGCCCCCCGCGGCGAGGCCGACCTCGCGCTCCACGCCGACCTCGAAGCCGACGTGGAACTCGTGAAGTTCACGCCGGGGATGGACCCCGCGGCGCTCGACTACCTCGACGGGAAGGCCGGCGTCGTCATCGAGGGGACGGGCCTCGGCCACGTCCACACCGACCTCATCCCGCGGTTCGAGGAGCTCGTCGACGACGGCACGGTCGTCGCCATGACCTCGCAGTGTCTCGAAGGCCGCGTCTGCGACCGCGTCTACGACACCGGCCGCGACCTGCTCGACGCCGGCGTCGTCGAGGCGGGCGACACGCTCCCCGGCACGGCGAAGGTGAAGTTGCTGTGGGCGCTCGCGAACGTCGCCGACCCGACGGGCGCGATGGGTCGGAACCTCGAAGGCGAACTGACCCAGCGCTCGGTCCCGTGGGAGTGAGCTGATGGAGATTCGACCCGCGCGGCCCGAGGACTACGACGCGGTCGCCGCGTTCACCCGCGACACGTGGGCCGACCGCGGGGTGTCGGACTACCTCCCCGACATCTACCACGACTGGATTACCCCCGGCGAGTTGGAGCGGGCGACCCTCCTCGTCGATATGGGCGAGGAGACGCCCTCCGACGACGTTGCCGCCATCGCGCAGGTCGTCATGCTCTCGGCGTACGAAGGCTGGGCGCAGGGCATGCGCGTCGCGCCCGACTACCGCGAGCAGGGGCTCGCGACCCGGCTCTCGCACGCGCTTCTCGACTGGGCGCGCGAGCGCGGGGCGCGCCGCGTCCGCAACATGGTCCACTCGTGGAACGTCCCGAGCCTCGGCACCACCCGCACGGCCGGGTTCGACCCCGGCGTCGAGTTCCGGTGGGCGATGCCCGACCCCGACCCGACCGCCGACCCGGAGACGGCCGTCGGCGACGACGCCGACGCCGCGTGGGCCTATTGGACCGGCTGTGAGGCCCGCACCGCGCTGTCGGGGCTCGCGCTCGACCCCGTCGAGTCGTGGGCGCTCTCCGAGCTGACCCGCGAGCGCCTCCACGACGCCGCGGACGACGGCCGACTGTTCGTCGTCGGCGACGACCGCGCGACCGGCTTCACCTATCGCAACCGGAGCTTCGCCCGCGAATCCGACGACGGGGACGAAGAGACGTGGGCCGAGTACGCGGTCGCCGCGTGGGACGACGCGCCGGCCTGTGGGTCGCTGTTGGACGCCGTCCGCCGCGACGCCGCTTCGGTCGGCGCGGACCGGACGCGCGTCCTGTTCCCCGAGCGCGTCGACTGGGTCTCCGACGCGTCGCTCGCCCGGAGCGACCTCGCCGAGGAGCCGACGTTCGTCATGGAAGCCGACGTCTCCTGACGGGCGCGCAGGTCGCCGTTTTCGACGACCGGCCGAACGCCGGTCAGTTCCAGTCGACGCCGCGGACTTCGAAGCGCGCCCCGCCGAGTTCCGAGTCCACCACGTCGAACTGCCAGCCGTGCAGGTCGGCGATTCGTCGCGCCGTCGGGAGATGCGGGGAGTCGTAGTCGACGCCGAGCAACTGGGTCACATCCGGGGTCGCCGCCGCGCGCTCTTCCGGGGACGGGTGGGGGCCGTCGTCGTCGATGTAGAACCCGTCGGCAGTCGTTCCCACGACGACGCTGAACGACGGGCCGGGCGACGCGTTCCGCTTGTAGCAGTTCGTGAGCACCGCGACCAGAAAGAGCCCGAACAGGTGGGTATCGGCCAAGAGCGACCCGTCGCCGACGACCCGAATCGAGCCGTCGTCGCCGCCATCGAGCGACGCGACGGCCTGTGCTTGCGCGACGTGCTCGCGGAAGTCTACCGGCGCGAGGTCGAGCGTGCTCGGTTGTTCGGCGATGCCGATGCCCCACTCGACGAGCGATGCGATGCGCGAGAGGTTCTCGGAGAGCGCGACCGCGTCGTCGCCGCCGACTGCGGCGAGTCGTTCGGCCGACTTGGTGGCCGTTGCGAGCTGGGCTTTGAGTTCCGAGGCGAGCACGCTGACGAGCGCCGCGAGGTGCTCGTTTTTCTCGTTGACCTGCAGTTCCGTGAGCCGTCTGTCGGTGATATCGAGGTGGACGACGAGCGCGAAGGTCCCGTGTCTCGGCGTGTCTACCGCGACGACGCGGAGCGCGAACCACCGGAACACCGTTGGCGAGTGACACGGGTACTCGGCGGTGAAGAGGTCGCGGTCGCCGCGGAGTACCGCGCGGATGCCGTCGGCGACGACGCCCGCGAGTTCGTCGGTCTCACGGGCCGCATCGCACACCGCGAGATAGTTGACACCCGTCGAATCGGGGTCGCCGTCGTAGTCGTTCGCGTCGGCGAACGCCCGCCACGCCCGGTTCGTGTAGACGATGTCGCCACGCCTGTCGAGGAGCGCAATCGTCGCCGGAAACTCTTCGAACCCGCGTTCGATGAGCGAGACGTCGTCCATCACAGAGTATACGCTAGGAATCCGTTTGACAGTTTCTACCACCTCGGTCTGAAATGCGCGTCGCGTCGCTCGTGGCGCGAGGTATCTGAAAATCGGTGTTCGACCGCCGACGGTCGGGGTGCAATCGACCGGGGCGTCGAGAGTCGGAGGCCGGGTCGGTCGCGGTCGCGGTGGTCAGTCCGAGGGGGCGACTCGGGGCTTAGGCTCGTTTCCCTCCGCACCCGCCATGGCGAGCACGTCGTCGAAGAAGCCGAGCGAGTCGTGGGGACCGGGGTGGGCTTCGGGGTGGTACTGGCGCGTGATGACGCCCAGTTCCTCGCTGGCGAGGCCCTCCGCGGTGTCGTCGTTGACGTTGACCTGCGTCACGTCGAGTTCGTCGCCGGGGTCGGCGACGGTGTAGCCGTGGTTCTGGGTCGTCATGACGACCTTGCCGGTCTGGAGGTCGCGGACGGGCTGGTTGACGCCGCGGTGGCCGAAGGCCATCTTCTCGGTGGTACCGCCGAGCGCGCTGGCGACGATCTGCTGGCCGAGGCAGATGCCAGCCAGCGGGACATCGCCGGCGAACTCCTCGACGAGTTCGCGCGTCGCGGTGTAGTTCTCGGGGTCGCCGGGGCCGTTCGAGATGAAAAGCACGTCGGGGGCGAGCGCGGTCACGTCCTCGGCGTCCGCGTCGTAGGGGAGCACGTGGACCGTCGCGCCGCGGTCGACGAGGGAGTCCACGATGGAGCCTTTCGCGCCGCAGTCGACGAGCGCGACGGTGGTGTCGCCGTCGCCCTCGAACGTCGTCAGTTCGGTCGTGGTGACCTGCGCGCCGATGTCGACGTGCTCGCTCATGCCCTTACACTGTGCGAGTTCCGCCTTCGCGTCCTCGGGCGTCACGTCCTCGCCGACGGCGATTCCGACCTTCATCGCGCCCTCCTCGCGGATGGACGTGACGAGGTCGCGCGTGTCGAGGTGGTCGACCGCCGGAACGTCCTCGTCTGCGAGCCAGTCGACGACCTCCTCCGTGAACTCGCGTGCGACGGCCGCCCGAGGGTGGACCCGGTCGGACTCGAATCGCTCGGCTCGGACGCCGTAGTTCCCGATGAGGGGGTACGAGAAGGTGAGAACTTGTTCTTCGTACGAAGGGTCGGTCAGACTCTCTTCGTATCCCGTATATGCGGTTGTGAACACCAGTTCACCGCGTGTGCGCCCCGGAACACGGCCACGCGCTTCGACCACGCGTCCGTCTTCCAGCGCCAGATAGGCGTCCGACATTACGAGAAACGAACGGAACACGGGTGCATAAGTGTTGCTTTCGAAGTCGAGTTACGAAATTCGTAATCGGTAAGTCGCTGGGGGGGACACGTGGTGTATGGACGAGCTTGACCGACGCATCCTCGATATCCTTCGACGGGACGCTCGGACCCCCAACACGGAGATTGCCGACGAGGTCGGGACCTCCGAGGGGACCGTCAGAAACCGCGTCGAGCGGTTGGTCGAGGAGGGCGTCATCGAGCGCTTTACGATTTCGACCCGCACGGGGAACCTGAAGGCGATGATAGAGGTGACCGTCGCGGTCGACGTCGACACCAACGACGTCTCCGAGCTGATGGCCGACTGGAAGGACGTGGACTTCGTCTGGCAGGTCTCCGGCGAGGAGGACATCGTCCTCGTCGTCGACGCCGCCGACACCCGCGCCGTCAACGACCTCATCACTCGCGCCCGCGAGCACGACGACGTGAAGAGCACCAAAACCCGCCTGATTCTCGACGAGCGACTCGGCTGACGGCGCGCCGCCGACCCGTGGTCCGCGATTCGCATCGAAGCTTAGTTGACCCCCGACTCCGACGGAAGTCACATGAGCAACGCAGCGGCCGACGAGGCTACTGAACTCCACAAGAACGCAGCGCAGGACGTCATCGCCGTCGACGCCGACGACAACGCGGAGGGGACGGTCAACCGACTCGACGCCCACACGGGCGACGGCATCCGCCACCGCGCGTTCACCTGCCTCGTGTTCAACGAGGAGGGACAGCTACTCCTCGCCCAGCGCGCCCCCGACAAGCGCCTGTGGGACACCTCCTGGGACGGCACCGTCGCCTCCCACCCCGTCGAGGGCCAGACCCAAGCGGAGGCCACCGAAGAGCGCCTCGAAGAGGAACTCGGCATCACGCCCGACCAGTACTCCGACCTCCGCGTCACGGACAAGTTCGAGTACAAGCGCTACTACGAGAACGCCGGCCTCGAATGGGAGGTCTGTGCCGTCCTGAAGGTCACGCTCGAAGACACCTCGCTCGACCCCGACGAAGACGAGATTGCGGGCATACTCTGGGCGGATTACGAGCACCTCCACGACCACCCCGAGTGGTACCGCCAACTGCGCCTCTGCCCGTGGTTCGAAATCGCCATGCGCCGTGACTTCGAGTAGGCTCTCGCTCGCATCCGACGCGCGGGATTCGATGCTCTCGCACGCCCGCGAGGGTGCCGCCCGCGACCCGCCCGCAGAGGTTTGTGGCGTCCTCGCCGGCGACCGCGACGCGCGCACCGTCACCGCCGTCCACCCCGTTTCGAACGTCGCAGACGAACCGCGCGTCGCCTACGAACTCGACCCCGAGGAGACGGTTTCGATTCTCGAAGCGGTCGAATCGTCCGGCGGCGACGCGGTCGGCTTCTACCACTCGCACCCCGAGTCCGACCCCGTGCCGAGCGCGACCGACCGAGCACAGGCCTCGTGGCCGGGCTACGTCTATCTCATCTGCTCGCCCGACGGCCGGCTGACCGCCCACGAGTGGACCGGTGACGAGTTCCGCGAACTCGCCGTCGCGGTCGAGTGACTCGGTCTTCGGCCAGTCGCCGTCGAGTGACCTAGCATCCCTCTGACCGGTCGCCGTCGCGCGACCCGCCGCCGGCGCGCTTCGGTGAGAATAACCGCCCCGAGTTCTCACACACCCGTATGCAACCCGACCGCTACGACGACCTCGACGGACAGGTCGCGCTCGTCACCGGCGCGAACCGAGGCATCGGCCGCCAGATAGCCGAGAACCTCCGCGACCGCGGCGCGACGGTGTACGCGGGGTCCCGAAGTGTCGCGAACGAGACGCCCGAGGGCACCGAGCGGGTCCTCCTCGACGTGACCCAAGAGGGCGACATCGAGGAGGTCGTCGACGGCGTCTTCGCCGACCAGAGCCGACTCGACATCCTCGTCAACAACGCCGGCGTCGGCGGCGAGGGCGAGGACATCGTCGCCGAGCCGACCGAGCGAATCGACCGCACCCTCGGCGTCAACCTCCGCGGGCCGATGCTCCTGTGCAAGCACGCGATTCCCCTCCTCCTCCAGTCCGACGGCGGCCGCGTCGTCAACGTCTCCTCCGGCATGGGCGCGCTCGGCGAGGAACAGTCCGGCGGGTCGCCCGCGTACCGAATCTCGAAGACCGGCCTCAACGGACTCACCGCCTATCTGGACGGCCAGTACGGCGACGACGGCCTCATCGCCAACTCGGTGTGTCCCGGCTGGGTCCGCACCGACATGGGCGGCGAGGAGGCCACCCGGCCCGTCGAGAAGGGTGCGGAGACGCCGACGTGGCTCGCCACGTTCAAGCCCGGCGCGCCCTCGGGGAAGTTCTGGCGCGACAAGGAAGTCATCGACTGGTAAGCGACCGACGCCTCGCCGCCGCGACCCTCACGTCACGCCGCCGCTCTGGCTCTCGAACGCCTCGTATTCTTTTTCGTCCAGAATCTCGCGCAGGTGTTCGACCGACCGGTACACGTCCTCGAAGCCGACGTAGGCCGGTGCGGGAGCCACGCGGACGACGTTCGGCCGGCGGAAGTCCACGACGACGCCCCGCTCTTTGAGCGCGAGGCTGATGCGGTACGCCTCGGGGTGTTCGACCGCGACGTGGCCGCCGCGGGCCGCGGGGTCTCGCGGGGTGCCGACCTCGCAGTCGGGCAGTCGCTCGTCCACGAGGTCGATGAGGTAGTCCGTGAGCGCCAGCGACTTCTCGCGGAGGGCGACCACGCCGCCGGCGTCCTCGACGATATCGAGCGCGCCGTCGAGGGGGGCCGCCGACAAAACCGGGACCGTCCCAGACTGGAACGCGCCGGCGGACTGCGCCGGTTCGTAGGTCATCGCCATGTCGAACTGCGTCTCCTTGTCGTTGCCCCACCAGCCGGCGAGCGCGGGCGTGACGCCGAAGTGCCGCTCGTTGACGTAGAGCCCGGCGATGGAGCCGGGCCCGGCGTTGAGGTACTTGTAGTGACACCAGACGGCGAAGTCGACGCCCACCTCGGAGAGCCGGTGCGGGACCGCGCCGACCGAGTGCGCGAGGTCGAACCCGGCCAGCGCGCCGGCCTCGTGAGCCGCCTCGGTGATGGTCTCGATATCGAACAGCTGGCCGCTCCGGTAGAGGACCGAGGGGAGAAACACCATCCCCACGTCGCCGTCGATGGCGTCGAGCACGTCCTCGGTCTCGATGGTCCGCCCGTCGCGGCTCTCGACCACGCGAAGCGCCTCGTCGGGGTCGCGGCCGGCCGCCCGGAGTTGCGCGCGAACCGCGTAGTGGTCCGTCGGGAAGTCGAGGTCGTCGACGACGATTCGCTCGCCGCGGGCGGGGTCGTAGAACGTCCCGACGAGCGCGTGGATGTTGACCGTCGTGGAGTTGGCGACGACGACCTCGTCGGGGGTCGCGCCGACGAGCGGGGCGAGTCGCTCGCCCAGTCGCTCGCCGTAGCTGAACCACTCGGGGTCGGCGTCGGTCCACCCGCGGATGGCGAGGTCGCGCCACTCGTCGACGACGCGGTCGAGCGCCGCTTCGGCGTCGACAGAGAGCGGGCCGAGCGAGTTGCCGTCCAGATACAGTTCGCCCTCGGGGACGAAAAAGCGGTCGCGGAGGTCCGAAAGCGGGTCCGCCGCGTCCATCTCGCGGGCGGCGTCGACGGTGAAGTCGCCGAGGTCGTCGGAGTCGTCGGGGTCGTCGGGGTCGCCGAGGTCGTCGGAGTCGTCGGGGTCGTCGGGGTCGCCGGAGTCGGTCATACGAGTCTCGAAGCGCCCGCGCGACAAGTAGGTGCGCGGCCCGCGCTGGAACCCGAGTATCGAGTCCGCTTATTCGGCGTCGGCCGCTGACGACTCTGCTTCGCGGGCGAGTCGGTCGTAGGCGGCCCACGAGGGGTCCACGTCGGGGTGTTCGATGCGCTCGCCGTCGACGACGACGCCCTCGCCCGCGACGACGGTGCCGGCGACGCCGACGGGGGTGCCGCGGGCGTCGAGCGCGGCGACCACGTCGTCCGTGACCGAGGGGTCCGTGGCGACGACGAGCGACCCGGCGGTGGTCGAGCGCCACGGGTCGATGCCGAGGGACTCGCAGGTCTCGCGGACGCCGGGACGAAGCGGGATACTCGACTCGTCGATTTCGAGTTGGACGCCCGCGCTCTCGGCGATTTCGTTGAGCGCGCCGTGGACGCCGCACTCGGTTGCGTCGTGCATGGCGTGGACGCCGCGGCCGCCGGCGGCCGAGACGGTCATCGCGTCGCGGATGGCGTCCGTCTCGTCGAGTCGGGCCTGCGCGGCCGCGAGCACGTCGGCGTCGAGGTCGGAAAAGGCGTCGGGAAAGAGGGTCGTCAGGAGGCCGGTCGCCTCGACGCCCGGCCCCTTCGTCACGAGCACGTCGTCACCGGGTTTCGCGCCGTCCGGGCGGACCACGTCCTCGTGGTCGCCGACGGCGAGGGCGGTCGCGCCGCCGACCCACGGGTACGAACAGCCGGCGTAGCGGGCGGTGTGACCGGTGACGATGCTGACGCCGAGGTCGTCGGCCTCGTCGTGCATCGCGCCCCAGAGTTCGGCGAACTGCTCGTCGGTCATTTCGGGCGGGAGCGTGAAGGAGACGGCGAGATGCGAGGGGTCCAGCCCCGAGACGGCGATGTCCGAGAGGACGATGTCGATGGCGAACCGCCCCGCGCGCTCGAACCCGAGCGCGGGGAGCACGGAGACGGGGTCGGTCGCGATGGCGACGGCGGTGCCGTCGATGTCGAGGAGGCCGAAGTCGACGCCGTGGGTCGGGCCGAGCGCCACGTCCTCGCGGGGCGCGCCCAACCGCGGGTAGATGTACTCGTCGAAGAACTCGCGGTCGACCTTTCCGAGGTCGGTCATACGCGACCTCCGGGGGCCGCGAGTAAGAACGTACTCATCCGCCGCCGAGGCCGGGGCCGATTGTGGTCTCGGTCTCGGTCTCGGTCTCTGTCTCGGTCTCGGCGCGGGTCGCGCTCGACCGATTCGTCGTCGCGGCCGCTCGCCGGTCGAAAGGTGGGACGGTCCCCCGTCCCTGCTCATGAAGAGACGCGGAGACGGTACGAAGGGGCATGGAAAGTCCCACCACCGGACTGCTCCCGCGTCGGTTCGACCTGAACGCCGGACGTACAAGAACCTCGCTAAGTTCCCTCGATGGACCTATATAGCTCCACTGAGTCGGCGGAGAATACTGCCGGTTCGTCGGAATCGACCGCCGACAGTCAGACCGGGCGGTTGCCCGCTTCGTCGGGGGTGTTGTTCGGCGTCCGCCACGCGTCGTCGAGGTGTTCGACGACCGCGCGGGCGACGGCGACCGGCTCCTCGTGGTGGACCCAATGGGTGGCCTCGTCGAACGTCTTGAGGTGGCCGTCCTCGCAGAACGCGAGGCTCTCGCGCGCCATCTTCGGCCGGAGGAACCTGTCTTTGCTCCCCCAGACGACGAGCGTCGGCGGTTCGACCGTCTCGGCGCGGGGGCGCGGGCGCTCGCGGACGACCGCGCGGTACCAATCCACCATCGAGCCGTAGGCTCCGGGCACCGACCACGCGGCGCGGTAGTGGTCGAGGTCGGTCGACGAGAACGTGCCGGGGAGCGCCGAACCGGTCAGCGCCCGCTCCAGGACGGCCCAGTCGCCGACGGGCGTAACGAGTTCGGGAAGCTTCGGAAGCTGGAAGAACAGGACGTACCAGCTCCGGAGCTGTTGGGCCGGGTCGCGCCGGAGGTGGCGGGCGAACACCGCGGGGTGCGGGAGGTTCATCGCGGTGAGCGAGCGCACCCGGTCCGGGTGGTGGAGCGCGGTCCACCACGCCACCGCCCCGCCCCAGTCGTGGCCGACGACGTGCGCCTTCTCGTGGCCGAGCGCGTCCGCGACGCCGACCACGTCGCCGGCGAGTTCGTCGATGCTGTACCACTCGACGCCCGAGGGGCGGTCGCTCAGGTTGTAGCCGCGCTGGTCGAGCGCGACGACCCGATAGCCCGCCTCGGAGAGCGGACGGAGGTAGTCCGCCCACGCGTACCAACACTCCGGGAAGCCGTGGAGGAGCACGACGAGGTCGCCGTCTTCCGGCCCGGCTTCGACCGCGTGGAGCGTGACCTCGCCGACCTCGATACGACGGCTCGCCGCCTCGACGGGGAGTTCCACGTCGTCGCGCGACAGCCCCGATTGCTTCGCCATACTCACCGCTACGGCGGCGAGGGACAAATGTGCCGCGGCGGCGGGCGGCCGTCGTCTGCGAGAACGGAGTCGGTTCCGCGGGCGGCGGGGCGGGGCAGGGTACGGTGGAGTTGACTACCCGAACAGGCGCTTTCTGATGCTTCGCGTGCGGCTCTGTTCGGCCATGAGGACCGAACACTCCACGTCGTCGACGACGTCCATGACGACGGTGCCGCGGACGAGTCGCGAGAGCAGGCCACGCTCCGTCGCGCCGATGACGAGGAGCGACGCCTCGGTCGCGTGGGACTCGATGGCCGTCTCGACGTCGCCGGTCTCGACGGTGAGCGTGGCGTCGCCGAGGCCGCGCTCGTCGGCCCACTCCCGGAGGAAGCGCTCGCCCTCTGTCTCGTCATCGGCGACGTGGAGGAGTTCGACCTCCGCGTCGCAGAACTCCCGGAGGACCGAGGCGATGGACGCCGAGAGGTCGGAGTCCGGGCCGCCGGCGGTCGGGACGAGCACGTGCGAGGGGTCGAAGCCGCGGTCCTTCAGCACCAACACGTCGTAGGGGAGCGCGTGGGTTATCTCCTCGAACGCGCTCTCGGCGCGGCCGGGCGACCCGTGGCTGTCGGGGCCCCAGCCCATGACGACGAGGTCGGCGTTGTAGGTCTCCGCCGCGTCGAACACCTCCTCGAACGACCGGTGGGAGAGGACGGTGTGGGTCTCGATGTCCACGTCGAGTTCGTCGGCGTCGACGCGGGCCTGTTCGAGCAGGCGGTCGGCTTCGTCGAAGTCGTACTCCTCGCGGGCCGATTCGAGGGGGGTCTGGTCCGGCACTTTGACGATGTGGACGCCGACGAGCGTCCCGCCGTTCGCCTTGGCGACCGACCCGGCCAGCGACACGAGGTCGCGCTCGCTTTCGGGGTTCGAAAGCGGGACCATGACGCGGTAGCCGCCGTCGGGTTGGACCGTCGAAGCCGCCGACACCGCGGCGTCGGGCAGTTCGCTGGACCGAGAGAGCACGTACCGCGAGAGGATGCCCCGCTTATCGGTGCGCTCGCGGGCGTAGAACAGGTACCAGACGATGCCGAAGACGACGAACAGCACCGACAGCCCGATTTCGATGGGGTCGAGGAAGGCGATGAGTCCGAAGGAGAACACCGCGCCGAGAATCGGCGTGAGCGGGTAGAAGGGCACGGTGAACTCGGGGTCGTACTCGGGCGCGTCGGACTCGCGCATGACGATGAGCGCGAGGTTGAGCAGGCCGTAGACGATGAGGTGGAGGGCGCTACCGGCCTTCGCCAGCACCTTGATGTCGTCGACAGCGACGAGCGAGAAGACGATGATGAAGCCCGTGACCGCGATAGAGCGGTAGGGCGTCGCGAACCGCGGGTGAATCTCGTTGAGCCACGCCGTGACGAGTTTGTCGCGGCCCATGGCGAAGTTGATGCGCGACGACGCGAGGATGGAGGCGTTCGCGCTCGACGCGGTGGCGAGGAGGCCGCCGAAAATGATGACACCGGAGCCGAGTGCGCCGAGGCCGAGTACGGACTCGAACGAGAGTTGCGCGACCTCGACGACGGGGTCGGCACCGGCGGCCGACAGCTCCTGCCACGGCTTGATCGACGCCATGATGATCATCAGGATGGCGTACATCGTCGTGACGATGACGACCGACCCGACGACCGCGAACGGGAGGTTGCGTCCGGGGTTCTTGATCTCCTCGGCGACGGTCGTGATTTTCGCGAAGCCGAGGAAGGAGACGAAGACGAGCGCCGTGCCGGGGAGCACCGCGCCGTAGCCGCCGAGTTCGCTCGGGGCGAACGGGCGGAGCGTCGTGAGGTCGGCTTCGAGGAAGCCGAGTATCGAGAAGGCGGTCAGGATGAGGACGAGCGTGATGACGATGACCACCTGGAGCGTACCGGTCTCCTTCGCGCCGACGTAGTTGACGCCGATGAACAGGAGGCCGGCGAGTATCGCGGCCACCTGCACCGCAGACAGGGAGACGACGCCGAGGTTCACCGCCGGTATCGACACGACGCTGACGAGGAAGTCGCCGAAGCCGATGACGTAGAACGCCGAGGCGAACGCCAGCCCCATCCAGTTTCCCATGCCCGCGATGGAGCCGAAAAGCGGGCCGAGGGCGTGGTTGACGTAGTAGTAGCTCCCGCCGGCTTTCGGCATCGCGGTGCCGAGTTCGGACGCCGACAGCGCCGTAAAAAGCGAGATAATGCCGCCGACGACGAACGAGAGCGCGACGGCCGGACCGGCGATGCCGTACGCCTCGCGCGGGAGGACGAAGATGCCCGCGCCGATCATCGTTCCGACGCCGATGGTGAGCGCGGCGACGGGACCGAGATCCTTCGCAAGTTCCTCGTCGGTCATGTTTCACTCCCGCCGTCGTCGTCCGTTCCCGCCGGCAAAACGACCACGGGGCGGTCGCTGTGCCGGACCAGTTGGTCGCGGACCGCGCCCGAAAACAGGTCCCACCACGAGCGACCGCCGCGCGGGATGAAGACGATAGCCGTCGCGTCGGCCTCGGCGGCGGCGTCGAGGATGGCGTCGCCGACATCGGTCGCAAACCGGAGGTCGGTGTGGAGGTCGATGCCGGCGTCGTCCGCGGCGCGGCGGGCGATGTCGAACAGTTCGTCCGCGACCGCCTCGCGCTGTTCGACGCTGGCTTTGTCCGGCGCGCCGCCCGCCTTCTCGATGACGTGAACGACGGAGGCCCGACCGCCGGCGGCGGCGATTCGGGGGAACGCGGCGGCGCAGGTGAGTTCGGCGTCGTCCGCGTTCGCGAGCGGGAGCAGAGGACGGGAGAACAGCGGCTCGACGTGTTCTGTCATGTGCCGAACCTGCGGGGTTGGGAGTGACGGAGGCGATTCCCCCCGGCGGAACGGGATTGTGCCGGGGTGCCGATGCCCGATTCACAACGTGACCGTCGGGAATTCATGTGCCGGGGTTGTGCGGCAACCGGCTTAGAAGTTCGCAAACCGGGGGAGGGTGTCGAGCGATTCGGTCCCGGCGGGACGCAGACCTCAGACGGCGGTGACCCACGCCCGGTACGCGTCGTCGCGGCCGTAGACCGCCTGAAAGACGCGGTCCGCGAAGCCGGCGAGGCGGTTGGCGTCCGAGCGGGCGGTGATGCGGACGTTCGTCCCGTCGGCCTCCTCGGGGCTCTCCAACTGGTCGATGCGGAACTCGGGGAACTCCGAGAGGAGCGTCTTGAGGCGGTCGAGTTCGCCTTCGGTCACGTCCATGTTGAACGTCTGGTCGGCGAACTGAATCCACGGACCGGGCCCCTCGCCGTCGAGGTCGTCGAGGCGCTCGGCCTCGATGGTGAGAAAGGCACTGCCGCGGTCGCGGTGCGCCGACACGGCGTCGGCGAAAAGCTTCCGGCGCTCGCGGGGGGTGTCGGCCTCGAATCGAGTCATGCGGGTCGATACACCCGCGCGGTACAAAAGCGACCCGCGTCGGGCCGGGCGTGGCGTCAGTCGGCCGGCGACCGAGACGGCCGCCGGCCATCAGAACAGCACGAGGACCGCGGCGAGCGCGAGCGCGCTGACGGTCAGCAGTTGCACGCCGAGGACGGCGAGCGGGGCCGCCCCCGTCTGCCGCATCGCGTCGAGTCGGACGTCGAGGCCGAGGCCGACGAACGCGAGCGCGAACAGGGCGTCGCTGGCGGTGCCGACGGCCGCGAGGGTCGCCTCCGAGAGCAGGCCGAGGTTGGCGACGGCGGCGACGGCGACGAAGCCGACGAGGAACCGCGGGACGCCGTCGAAGACGGCGCGCAGGCCGGTCGCGGCCTCCTCGGCCCGGCCGGCGTAGCGAACCGCGTAGGCGACGGCGACGAAGCCGAGCATGGAGTTGCGCGCGAGTTTGGTCACGGTCGCCCAACGGCCCGCCACTTCGGAGTGGGCGAAGCCGGCCGCGGTAACGGGGCCGGTGCTGAACATGCTCAGGCCGGCCCAGATGCCGAACTGGCGACCGGACAACGGAAGCAGGTCGCCGGCGATGGGGAACGCGGCGAGCGTGAGCGCGTCGAACAGGAGGACCGCGGCGACGACGTGGGCGAGCGACTCGCCGTCGGCGTCGATGGTGCCGGCGATGGCGGTGGCCGCGGAGACGCCGCAGACGCTCGCGCCCGCCGCGAGGAGCGACCCAGTCTTGTCGGCGAGGCCGAACACGCGGCCGGCGACGGCCTCGACGAGGAGGACGCCCGCGGCGACGGTGACGACGACGAGCGCGACCAGCACGGGGCCGGAGGCGACGAGTTCGTCGACGGTGATGCGAGCGCCGAGCAGGACGATACCCGTTTCGAGGAGGAGTTTCTGCGTGTCGATGCCGGGGCGCGCCCAGTCGGGGACGCCGACCGCGTTGGCGACGGCGGCCCCGAAGAAGACGCCGAGCAGGAGCGCGTTGACGCCGGGGACGAACCCGGCGACGAGGGTGGCCGCCCCCGCGAGGGCGACGAGGAGGCCGACGCCGGGGACGAGTCGCGCGAGCCGACCGACGCCGGCGTCCGTGGCGTCCGTGGCGTCCGTATCCGCCCCGGCGCTCACGGCCCGAGCGCCGCGAGGACGGTCACGACGACGAGTCCGAGAGCGGTCGCGCGCCAGCCGCGTTCGAGCGTACACCACAATCCGTACGCGCGCTCGGTGGTGGCCGCGCCGAGCGCGTCGCGCATGGGAGACGAATCGCGCATTTGCCGGAGTCACGAGGGCCGCGCCGTTGAACGTGTCGCTTCCGTCTGTGAAACCGGCAATAAAAACCTCGAAAACGCCGGTTGTCAACCTGAAACAGCGGTAGGACGATAAACAAGGAGCAACTTTTTCTTGTTCCTCTGACCGTCACCGTCGCAGAACTCAGTACGTATCTTCAACACTATATGCTCTCGCCGGATGGGGTCAGATATGGGAAAGCGCATCCTCCTGCTCGGAGCGCCTGGCGCAGGTAAGGGCACACAGTCGAAGCGACTCGCCGAGACCTACGGCGTCGAACACGTCACCACCGGCGACGCGCTGCGCGCGAACAAGGACATGGAGACCGAGTACGGGACGCCCCGTTCGTTCATGGAGAAGGGCGAGCTCGTCCCCGACGCGGTCGTCAACGAAATCGTCGAGGCCGCGCTTGCGGACGCCGACGGCTACGTTCTCGACGGCTACCCGCGGAACCTCTCGCAGGCGGAGTACCTCACCGAAATCACCGACCTCGACGCGGTCATCTACCTGCGGGTCGCCGAGTCCGAGCTCGTCGAGCGCCTCACCGGCCGCCGCGTCTGTGACGACTGCGGCACGAACTTCCACGTGAAGTTCAACCAGCCCGAAGAAGCGGGCGTCTGCGACGACTGCGGCGGCGAACTCGTCCAGCGCGACGACGACACCGAAGAGACCGTCCGCGAGCGCCTGTCGGTGTTCGAGGAGAACACCGAGCCGGTCATCGAACACTACCGCGACGAGGGCGTCCTCGTCGAGGTCGACGGCGAGCAGACTCCCGACGAGGTCTTCGAGGACATCCGGGACGTCGTCGACGACGCCTAAGCGCGGGTTCGACGCGCGAACCGCCTCATCGACGCAGTTCGGCGCGACGTTTTTCACCGACCGAGACGCGTCCGTCCGCATCGCCGACGGTGCGCTCGCTGTCGTCCGCAGAGTAAAACCTTGATAACAGCCGGTTGCTAAAGAGCCGGTAATGGCACGAATCGAATCTCGGGTGCGCGACCTCGTCGGCGAGGACGCCGACATGCGCGCCGCCGTCGAGACCGTCCTCGACCGGGCGGACGACGGTGAAGTCGAGTGGGCCGACGTTCGCGACGAGCTCACGAGCGGCCAGTGGGGTCGCCTCATCGAGAAGGGTATCCTCGTCGACGGCGACGAAGGGTTCCGGCTCGCCGACGTGGGGGAGACCCGCGCCGGCCTCGAAGACGACACGTCCGGCTCCGACGGCTCGTCGGCCGACATCGACACCGACGACTCCTCGTGGTCGAAGTACGACAAGGGTGCGGCCGTCGTCACGGTCGGCCTGTTCCTCGGCTACTCGGTCTCCGAAGTCCGCAACGTCATCGGCGGCGTGATGGACGTGGTGCTCGGCCCGCTCGCCGAGATGCTCCCGTTCTACGCCGTCGTGATGGTCCTCGCGCTCGCGACCGGTCTCTACTCCACGCTCCTGCAGGCGAACCTCATGAACATGGAGAAGATGGGCAAGTACCAAGACCGGATGAAGGACATCCAACAGCGGCAGAAGGACGCCAAGGAGCGCGGCGACGACGCGGAGCTCGAAAAGATTCAAGAAGAGCAGATGGAGGCGATGGGCGACCAGATGGGCATGTTCAAAGAGCAGTTCCGCCCGATGGTCTGGATCATGTTCCTCACTATCCCGGTGTTCCTCTGGATGTACTGGGCCATCGGCGTCGGCGGGAACGCCCAGCCTCACATCATCACCGGGAACATCGTGCTCCCGCTCGTCGGCACCACAGAGTGGACGCAGGGCGTTCTCGGTCCCATGCAGGCGTGGATTGTCTGGTACTTCCTCTGCTCGATGGGCTTCACCCAGATCATCCGCAAGTCGCTCAACATCGACATGTCGCCGTCGGCGTCGTAAGCCGGTTCGGTCGACAGCCGGCCCGGTCGATTCGACTCGAATCGACCCGGCTCGAAGCAACCTAGTTTCTCTCTCCGTTGCCGACGCGCGCCGGCCGCGGCGCTCTCTCGTCTCGCCGCCGCGGAGGGTCTTCCGCCGCCGTGCGAAGCCTCCGCAGGGGCCGTCGGCAACGATAACACCTTTTAGCCGACCGCACACAGCATGGATATGTTACTGACCGTCTCCGGACCACCGGGCAGCGGAAAGAGTACGACCGCCGCCGCGCTCGCCGAGGCGTTCGACCTCGAACACATAAGCGGCGGGGACATCTTCCGCGAGCTCGCCGCCGAGCGCGACATGACCGCGGTCGAGTTCAACAAGCACGCCGAGGAAGACGACCAGATCGACCGCGACCTCGACCGCCGCCTCCGCGACATCGCCCTCGACCGCGACGACGTGCTCCTCGAATCCCGACTCGCCGGCTGGCTCGCCGGAGACGCCGCCGACCTCCGCTTCTGGCTCGACGCCCCCGTCGACGTCCGCGCCGAGCGCATCGCCGACCGCGAGGACAAAGCGCCCGACGTCGCCCGCGAGGAGACCACGACCCGCGAGGCGAGCGAGGTCAAGCGGTACGACGCGTACTACGACATCGACATCACAGACCTCTCTATCTACGATATCGCGCTCAACACCGCCCGCTGGGGGCCCGACGAGGTGACGGCCGTCTGCATCGCCGCGGTCGACTCCTACGACCCCGAGGCCGACGAGGGCAAATACCCGGTCGACGGCGTCCGCTACGACTTCTGACCATGCTCCGAGACCCGCCCGAACACCGGAGCGTCGACGACCTGCTCTCGTTCGGCGTCGTCAACCTCGACAAGCCGCCGGGGCCGTCGGCCCATCAGGTCACCGGCTGGGTCCGCGACATGGCCGACGTCGACCGCGCGGCCCACTCGGGGACGCTCGACCCGAAGGTGACCGGCTGTCTCCCCACACTCCTCGGCGACGCGACGCGCATGGCGCAGGTGTTCCTCGAAGGCTCGAAGGAGTACGTCTCCGTGCTCGAACTCCACGGGCCCGCCCCGGCCGATATCGACTCGACCGTCGCCGAGTTCGAATCGAAACTCTACCAGAAGCCCCCGCGGAAGTCCGCTGTCTCGCGTCGCCTCCGCGTCCGCGAAATCTACGACCTCGACCTCCTCGAAGTGACGGACAGACAGGCGCTGTTGCGCATCCGGTGTGAGTCGGGGACGTACGTCCGCAAGCTATGTCACGACCTCGGACTCGCGCTCGGCACCGGCGGCCATATGGGTCACCTCCGCCGGACCGCGACCGACCCCTTCGACGACGCGGACCTCGCGACGCTCCACGACCTCACCGACGCCCTCGCGTTCGCCGCGGAGGGCGACGAGTCGTGGCTCCGCGATGTGGTCTCGCCCGCCGAACGGGCGCTGTCGCACCTCCCGGCCGTGACCATCGCCAACAGCGCGGCCCGCGAGGTCGCCAACGGCGCACCCGTCTACGCCCCCGGCGTCTTCGACGTCGACGCCGACGCCTCCCGCGGCGACCTCGTCGCCTGTTTCACCGACGACGGTTCGGCGGTCTGTCTGGGCGAACTCGTCGGCGACGCCGACGCCGACGCCGGCGAGGTCGTCTCGCTGGAAGCCGTGTTGGTCTGAAGCCGGACTCTACTTTCTCCGGCGCTTTTGTTCCGCGTCCGCGAGCGTCTCCGCCTGCTCGTTGACCGAGGCGACCTCCCGCTTCGCGTCCGATTTGTCGAGGTCGTAGACGTAGCGCCACGAGGCCAGCGGGTAGCCGTGGGACTCCTCGGGGCGGTCCGCCGCCGGTTCGGACTCGCCACCGCGACGAATCGACCACCACCGGCCGGCCCCGACGCCCAACCCGAGGATGAGGAGCACCACGACGACGAACGGGAGCAGTCCGAGCGGGACGGTCTGGAGGGACGTGGACATGAGTTGTCATTACTCGCCGCGCGACAAAAGCGTATTCGCGGCGCAACTCCGGCGAGTCGGGAGCGTTCGAACCGCACGACTCCGATGGGATACAGTGCCACGCCAGTCCGTCGCGTCGCCGCGACGAAACGAAGGGCTTAACCGCGAGACACGCATCGCTTTGAATGCACCCCGGGACCGTGGGGTAGTGGTATCCTCTGCCGATGGGGTCGGTAGGACCTGAGTTCGACTCTCAGCGGTCCCACTTCTTACTTTCGTGGATTAAAATTACTGGCAGTACAGGCTCTCTCTGTACATTTTGCACTTAAAATCTATCTGCAAACAAGGCTCTGCTTAAAAGGCCTCTCTGAGGGGTGGTCTACGTGAGTCTCGCGCCCTCTCGGAAGGCGGGAGACACCGTCGAATCGACCGTCGTTCAGCACCACCCAGAGCTCCGGCACGTCCCCGACAGCCAGCACGAGCATCACGACGCTGTCGTCACGGAACTTCTGACGCCGAGTCGAGAGCTACCGTTCGTCGGAATCTGCCTCCTCGAAGTCGGCACCATCGTCGAAATCAAGAGCGCGATGGTCGTCTACGGCGAAGCCCAGCGCCGCGGGCGCTTCCTGCTTCGCCGCAGTCAGCATGAACACCTCCTCGACGAAGGCGGCGTCTACCTCTTCGCCGTCTGCGCGCCGACTCCCGACCGCGACATCATCGTCGCGAAGGTCGTCCCCGCGACGCTCGTCGATGAGTTCCAGTTCTCGTGGGTCGAGCGGGCGACACGCTCCGACTACGCCCAGATCACCTGGACGCAGGTCTTCGCCCCGAAGGAGGTCGAGTCGCGATGAGCGTTCGCGGCACCTACTTCACCGCGCTTGCGAACGAAGACGTCGTCCCCAGCGACGAAGCGCGAGTCTTCGCTATCGTCCGCGACGTTCCCGAGTGGGCCGACGACCTCGTCGACCGCGCGCTTCCGCACCTCGCACCGCCCGAGTCTCTTGAGCTCGCGCGGAGTCGCGTCGAAGAGGCCGCCGACGCAGACGGCGTCGAGAACGCGCTCGCTGTCTCGTGGCAGTCCACGGACTTCGAGACGCGCTTCCGGAGCTACCTTCGGTCCACCGGCCCGCGCGAAGTCCTCGCAACGGTGCAGTCCGACGCCGACGAGCGCCCCGTCTGGCTCGTCTCGTGGCGTTCCGATGGACGGTTTGACCATCGCCGCATCGTCCTCGAAGAACTTCACCAGCGGACGCAGGACGGCCCCTGCCATGACGGACGCCACGAGTGGAGTCGTGGGTCCGTCGTCGGTGTGCTCGTCTGCGACATCTGCGGCTTTTGTTCGCAGTCGGTGACCGACTGGTTCGGTCAGGCAGTCCGCGTCGCCTACGGAGGTGACCGCCGGTGAGTGGCATCGAGCCTGTCGACCACGAGAAGAAGACCCACGTCGCCAGTGCACCCCACGAGATCAAGGCCCGCCTCTTTTGGTCCGAGTACGGTGCAAAGCCCTACTTCACCCTCTCGAAGTTCATCCGAGCTTTAGACGGCGGGACGGAGGCTGGGGACCCCATCGTGGCCAAAACTAACACCGGGACGAATCACGCGCCTGAGCACTCAGAGATACATCTGAACTACCACACCGGGAAAATCGCACCGCGTATGAAAGACTCCCGAGACCCCGAGAAGGGGATGTGGGAATTCACGCTCAAGTGGCGTGGCGCGGGCGAACGGAAGGCTACTTTCCAAATCAAACCCCGCTGGCGAGACCTTCGGCATGTCGAGACCAGAGATCGTATCTCAACGCCATTCGACCACACCGGTCACGAAGAAGGTCTCGAAGCGTACGTCCAGGGCTCCAACCTCGAACCCGACGAATACATTCACGTCTTGCGAGAGTCCTGTTCAGTGCTCGCACGGGAGATTGGAGAGAACTGGTCTCCACGATATTTCAAGCCGGAGAACATCCTTCCAAGAGTCTCGAGAATCCACGCTCACGAGCGATATCTTCGAGTGCATCGGAAGTACACGGATCAGATGTGTGGTCTTGGAGGCATCTTCCAGAAGCTTCAGAGTCTCTACGGGGGCGAGAAGGGGACACACATCCGCCTCGACCTCGATAACACCGAAACAATCGGCTACCAGAACAAAGCCGAGTTGCCAGACCACTCCGTTCACCCGCTTCCCGGCCTCTCGAAGGGAGTGAAGCTCGAATGGTACCACCCGAGCAAAGTGCGCGGACAAGAGCGAGTAGACGCTGGTGACGCTCTCGCACACCCGAAGCACGAAGTTCTCTTCCGTATGGGACAGAACAAAGGTGAGAACCTAAAGCTCAACTCCGAGAGCGTCCCGTGGGGGCAGCGTAACGATTTGGTCCGCGAACTCGAAGAATTTCTTTTGAATACGCTCTCGTGGGGTGGCGTACCGATTTCGCACGATGCAACCGGCGTATTCGTCCCCGACAAGCACTTCGAACCCGAGCCAAGTCCTCGGAAGATACAGCTTTTCGAAGACCCGACGCCCGAGATGGAGGTCGCTCGCGAGAGTCAACTTGTTCGTGCGCTCGCTGATGCGAAGGGTCGCGAGATTTCAATGCTTGAGCAGTTGGTCTCCGACGGCGGTCAAGCACACTACCAAACGCTCATGGACGAACTCGGTGTCTCGAAGTCCACATACTATCGTGCCCTGGAGCAACTGAACGACTTGGTCGAATCTCAAAACGGAACTGTCGGTTTCGTCTGCTCGAAGATTCACGAAGATCTTCGGGAGATATTCGAACTCGCTGAGCACGGAAAGGCTCAAATTGACTACGCGAAACGCGCTACAGAGCGTGTGCTTTCCCTTTCTGAGAACATTCTCGACAACGCATCCGGCGCGCTCACGAAGTGGGCGGCCAAGTGGGGCGTCGAATTCGAAGAGAGAGACACCTACGGCGGCGATACGAGATTGGCTATCAAAATCCAGAGCGTTCTGAACCGACACGGTGGCCCGAAGCTTGCTGACGTTCTCGACGACGGTTACTCGGCGTGGTCGGATGCGGGTCGAAGGATATCCGAGTTCGTTGACGCCATCGTCGAGTACGACGACGCAGTCACTGGAACCGAACGCACACTGGTGAACAAGGAGATCGTCGTTTAGGCCACGGCCTTGAGAGTGGCAACGCGGTCCCGAGTCTTCTTTTCATCAAGTTTACTTGCGCACTATCCGCTATAGAACAAACTGAATTGCTTTCTATACTCCGATGTCCGTATAGTTCCGACAGTCTGGGTATGCGCGAGAGTAATCCGTTCCCTCTAGATGGGAAGCCCCCCTTCGGGGGTGTGCCGAAGGGCACACGCCTACGGCGTGAAAAAATACACCGCCCCGCCTCCGCGCCGCATCTCCACTCGAAGCACTCGAAACGGAGGTGTTGGAGAGGGCCGCGTGTGAAAAATTTTGGTCAGCGTTTGTTCGACATCTTCTCCGCTGCTGAGATTACAGCAGCGGCAGTTTCAGGGTCGGGCTCTTCACCCTGTTCCGCGTCTCGCACCAATCGCGTGAGGAGGTCGTCGATTTGCTCATCGTCGAGGCCGAGTTCCTTCCCGTACTCTTTCTGGATTGCTCTCTCGAACGCTTTCACAGTGACAAGTACATCTATCGCCCCCATACTGGCGTCGCCACACGTACCCAACGCTTCCATCAGGCCCTGATACAACTTGTCGACCGACTCCTTTCTGTCCTTGTCAAGCATAACCTACTGTCAAATTCAACATACTTAGCTTCATCCCCACCTGTGCGAGAACACTCGTTACTGCACTGACTGAGCGAGACTGTTCCAGACTAAGTGCTCGATGACCTGTGCATCCTTCCGTTTCACGTTTGTATAGAAACGTGCAACTTCGACGGACGCAACTCGCTCAGACACTCAAAAAGCGCCGTCTCAGACGAACCACTGAACCCGCCCGATGACTTATCCTGCGTGCTTCTCTAGAGAAACGTGAACCCATGCGAACCGAACGGAACAAGGACGGGACGTGGAACGTTTGGATGAATCGCACCGAATATCGAGAGCTCCCACGTCAAGCACACTCCGACCTCGCGGAAATCGCGCTCAGGCTGATGGGCGGCTCTGGTCTTCGCGTCGCCGAAGTCCTCGACGTCACCCCGAACGACATCTCTCGACGCACCGACGGCCGACACTACAAGCTCGAAGTGACCGCCGGGAAAGACACCACGGGCGAGCACGCACATGGGAAGCAACGTGAGACGTGGCTTCCCATCGACCTCGAAGCCCGAATCAATCGCTTCGTCCAAGACGACGACAACGACATCGGCCCAACCGATCCTGTCGTCCAACGCTCGAAGCGAACTCTCCAAGGCTGGGTCGACCGCGCCGCCGACGCAGCTGCGGACGCGACCGGCGACGATGACTACCGACGGGTGTCCAGTCACGATCTGCGCCGCTGTTGGGCGCACCACCTGCTCGTCGAAGAAGGCGTGTCGCCGCGAATCGTGATGGCCCTCGGCGGCTGGTCCAGCTACGACGCTATCGAACCCTACCTTGCCGCGCCGTCAGAAGAGAACATCATCAAGTCGATGAGCAAGGTCTCGCTGTAGGTGCCAGAAGTCGAGTTGTGGAGTGTCGCCCGTCATCGGTCTCTCTCCAGTATCTCGACTCGAATCTCGTAGTACTCGCGCTCGGCCTCGAGGAGATCGCACTGCTCGTCGACGTCGACAGGATGCTCCACCGACACCAACAGCGACACCAACCAGACCGGGAAGCGCGACTTGCCCTGGAGCGACGCCAACGTATCCTCGATATCGGACAGGTGAGAACGGCAGAACCCGAGCTTGATGCGACGACGAAGCCCGCGAATCATCGCACACCACCGCCAGAACCCGAGAAAATCCCGGAACAGAATTCTGACCGGGGGTCGCGCGCGCCTGCGCGCGCATAGCGCGAGTGCGCAAATATAGGCAACACAGTATGGGGTGTGTGTCCTGTGTCTGCGGTCGCGGCGCGCATCGTCACGCTTCCTCCTTGAACTGTTCGAGGTCGATCTCGGGGTCTCTGTCCAAGAGTTTCTTGACCTTCGTGGAGTCTCTGGCCGACAACCCGTAGTCGAGTTCGATAAGGTCGGCGTCGATGAACGGCTGCTTGTTGCCGCCGTGTATCGAGACGACGCGGCGAACTCCCTCGGTCTTGATTTCCTGTGCGACCGACTGCGGGCTCACTTCGACGTCGGCCTCGTCCTCGTCGTCCGGCTGAATCCGCTCCTGCTTCTTCTTCTTGTCTCGACACTGGAACTCCTCCCAAACGCGCGTTCCTTCCAAGTCGGGGAAGGTGTCTCGCATATCTGGATCCGGCCAGTCGCCGGTATCCCACATCTCGTCGAGGGATGCACGTGAGTAGCCCCAGACAACACCACGCCGCGGGATTCGGAGCGCTGCGCTTGCACGACGTTTCGCTATCGAACTCGGAATATCGTCGTAGTCTTGGTAACCGAGGAGGATGAAGAACTCCCGAGTTCGAACGTCGAGGAGGTCTTTTTCCGCGTCCTTCTGCTCGCTCTGCATCGCGTCTCGCTTGTAGAGCGCACGCGCGGAGTCCATCACCGGGATTGCGGCTCGTTCCGGGTACGATGCCATCGCGTGCTTCAGTTCGTCGCGGTTACCCCACACGACTCTGTTGAGGACTGACTCCGCGTCGGGGTCGAGGCCACGAACGTCTTGCCAGAGCCACGCCAGTTCGAGCATGAGTGTCGACTTGCCCATCCCCTCATCGGCGATGACCGGGACGATAGCGTCGAACTGGCGTTCGATCCGATGCGAGAACGTCCGCTTCGTCCATCGTTCGATTTTCTCCATCTTAATCACCTCTCGAACATTGCCTTCGCCTCTGCGTCTGCCCGCGCGTCGGCGTCCTCAATTTCGGTCTGCTGGGACCGACCGGCCTTCAGGTAGCCGAGCTCCCAGCCGGCGCGTCGCAGGGTGAGCATGAAATCGTGCATCCACCCCGGAGAAGAGGTCGTCAGAGACACCGACTCGAAGCGCTCGATGTAGCCGTCGTCGCCGAGCCAGCGCTCGAGGATGTCCGCGTAGAGGTCGACTTCGTCTTCGTCGTTCTCCATCTCCGGGATGAGCCGGTACGCCGCCGCTTTGATTTGCGACCGAGCTTTGGCGGCGTCAGCCGGGCGGACCTGTGCGTTCTCAGCGTGCGCGGCGTCGATCCACGACCATGCGTTGAGCGCGTCGTCGATGGACCGAGCGTACCGGTCGCTCACCTTCTCGTAGTTCGAGTACCCGTCCCACCGAGTCCCGCGCTCACTAGGTTCAGAGTCGCTCATTAGTCCTGCGACTCCCACATCCGCATCAACTCGCTGTTGTCGACATCAACCTCGTCGGCGTCGAGCACAGGATGCAGTTCGAGATACGGCAACGAACCATCGCCAGGGATGACCAACTCTGCACGAACACCCCGAGACAGTTGGTTTGGAAACGGTTCGGTGTCTAACTTCTTCGAAATCGTCACGCGAACGTTCTTTTCCGACCCGATGAGACTGAATGAGCCGAAGCTCTTCGTTTGCGGGCCGTTTCTACGGCGCTTTGTCGACATTGCCATATCCTTGATGTTCTAGCCAACCGAGGTAATACTTCTGTACAATTTGTACAATGGTTGTACAACCAGTGTACAGACCCTGTTCCATCTTTGTTCAATCTGTGAGAAATACTATATATCCCTGTCTAAAACCCGGATTTAGGAGGCACCCAACATGCTTGACTTCATGAAAATGACCGCCAAATCGGCGGTCGCAAACGCGCGGTCGGAAGACCGAGCACAAACCAACCTCGTCGGACTATTCATCGGCCTAATGATCGCGGCTATCGTCGCGATTCAGGTCTTCATCCCGGTCGTCAACGATGCAATCGCGTCGTCGAACGTTTCCGGTACCGAAGCAACGATTCTCGGACTGTTGCCGCTCTTCGCGGCACTGCTCCTTCTGATCGCCCTTGCGTCGCCACTCATGCGACGTATCTAACCACCACCAGGGTACTTTATTATGAACGCAAAAGGGATTGCAGCAGTACTCATTGCCGTGACGATAGCGGCGACGCTGTTCATGCCAATCTCGAACGTCGTCACCGGAAACACCGGCACGCAGTCGGTGGTCAACGAGACCGCCACTGCCGATGTCGGGACCGCGGTCGACCTCGACGGCTACGAGGTCGTCGGCGATTCTGAAACCGTCTACTACGACAACGGCTCTGGCTGGACGACAGCTACTTCCGGGACGGACTACAGTTTCGACGATAACTCCGCGAGCGTGACCGCGCTTTCCGGCGGAAGCATCGATGACGGCGCGGCGCTCCGGGTGAGCTACGACTATCAAGCGACTAGCGGCTCAACGACCACTATCGCCGGTCTCATACCGCTGTTCGTTGCGTTGCTCATCCTCGGAGTGCTCGCCGCCAAAACCATGGACGGACTCTGAGGTAGCACCATGCTCCTCACTGTTTTCGCCCTTTTATTGGCGCTCAGTATTGGCGTCTTCATCGTTGGCTACGTCACGGGCTACCACGAGATTGCACTCATCGGTGCGGTCATCGTCTTCGGAGTCGGTGTCATGGTCACCGGGACGACGCTTGAGCATCAGAGCGGCAAGACGGAGGTCGCCGTCGATGCGAACGAAACGCAAATCGACTATCAATACTCACCAGTCGAGACTCCCGCACGACTCCCACTCGGTTCGCTCGTCATGCTGACCGGTGGAGCACTCGTGCTTCGGAGTCTCGATTCCTTCAGATAACATGACTCAATCAAAATCCCGAAACCTGAACATCCCTGACAAGCAGCGGAGTGGAGGCCCGCAATCCAGCCTCGAAGTGATGGAGAAGGCCATCGAATCCACCGACAGAGACCAGTTTTTGTCGGACGCCAACCTCGGCCTCGGCAACTACAAAGACGCCGAGATGTGGCAACAGATAGAGAGCTTCAAGGCCGGGATGTTCGCCGAAGCGGCGTTTTCAGAGACCATCCTCGAACGCGCCATCGACGAAGCGAAAGTCGAGTTGGCGCTCAACGGCTGGACTTTTTGGAACGAAGACGACAACAGCTACAACTGGAAGCCCCTTGCAGAAATCGATGACCTCGACGAGGACACACCGGACGACATCCGCGAACGGGGAAAAACCATCTGGCACGAGCTCCCGGACAAGCAGAAAGCCGCAGCACTCGAAGACCTCGTCGGCCTCACGGGCGAATGGACGAACCCGTTCTACCGGATGATGATGGCCCGCCACGAGACATCTCGGTCTCGGGACGCCCGCCTCATCGACAACATCTTCGGCAGGATTCGACACGTCATCAGCGAAAACGACGACGGGAAGAAGAACGGAGGAATCTTCGGTCGAAATCGGGGTGAGTCGCGGTGAATATCTCAGGCGGTGTCTCGCTCATGAATATGGCGATACTGTTTGCCATTTTCAGCTCAGAGTTCGGTTCTGGTCTGGCTGAGCACGCTAACGCAGTCGTTTCCATGCTCATCATTGGCTTCCTGTACATGATGTCACCCGAACTCCATAGTGCCCTCAACGAACTCCGTCGGAGGGCTGAGTCACGAGGTGAGAGCGATGAGTGACCAAGACCCACTCGAAGAGTCAGACAGTTCTCTTCCCGAGCTCACTGAGGACCACGAGACCACCATGATGCCGCCAAGCGTTCGTGAGTCTCGATTCGGTTTCCTTGGCACCGCATTCAAGCAACGACGGTACGAGAAGAAGCGGAAGAAACTCGCAAACAAAGGCTACATCGAGTGGCGACTCATCGACTCGCAGTTCCCACGGCCGAAGTTCATCAAGCCGAAGGCGAAGGGAGGCGGCATGCTCGAATACGAGCACGACGGGGGGACCTATCTCTTCCCACGAGACGCGATGGTCCCATCGGCGCAGACCGGGATGTGGACAATCGTCCACAAGAAAGGCCAGGCCGACCCGATAAATCTCCGTGAGCCGGTTCGACACTCTATCGAGGCCGACACGCTCACGCAGTACCTCGAAAAGCGCGTGACGACGAGTCCTCCCGGCCTCCTGTCGCGACTCGACATCAGCCCGAAAGACGTCGTCATGTACGGGATGATGGCTATAGTCGCCTTCGCACTCATCCAGGGGATGATCTGATGTCGTCACAACGAATCTCGCGGGACTCCCGGTTTATGCTCGTCGCGATTGACGAGCGCAAATCGAAGAGCCTCCCTGCGGGGACCCGACTCATCGCACAGGCACAGCGACTCGAAGATATCTCGTCGACTATCGAGGCCAAGACTGGCGGTCGCAGAGGTGATGACGATGGGAATCCGTGACCGCCTCCGCTCACAGGACGAGTCGTACTGGGACCAGTACGAGGAGAGCCGAACTGACCGGCTCAAAAAGCGAGTCTCTGGAAGCGGGTGGGACGATGAGGGAACAGCCCGTCGAGTCGCGAAGAAAGGAGCTCAAGCCGCCAAAAAACAACTCGACAACGTCGACAAGCGACGCATCATCGAAGCGCTCAGACAGTCTGGATCTGGTGGCTCTCCCCGCCCATCGCGGGGGACCGCTGACGAACGAGAGATGGCCCAGCGTGCAGAGGAAGCTGCAACAGCTGGGGCTATCGTCGACGCGACTTTCGACGGTGTGACTGCCCCCGAAGAGACCGGCTTCTTCGCGATGGGCCGTCGAAGCGACGGAGCAAACGTCCGGTCTGACGGTAGCGTCGAACAGGACAGACAACCCAGAGTTGACGATCTCGTCTTCGGGGCCGGTGTGCCTGGTCAAGACGACATGGGTCCCGGCCTCGATGTCGGAGTCGGGGTCGGTCTCGGACCAGTCGACGACGAGCAGGACGCATCCGATGATGAGGATGGGATGTTCGATATCGACGATCCCTTCGGCGTTGGAGGTGGGTTCTGATGGGACTTCGAGACGTCCTCAACTCATCTGGAGGAGGGAGCGAAGAAGACCAGCAAGCCGCCGAAGAGTATGACGAGACTGTCCGTGATGCACGAGACGAAGCAACATCGTCCTCGTCATCTGGATCGTCGTCCTCAACAGACCGAGACCGAGACCGAGATCGTGATCGGGACCGGGACCGGGACCGAGACCGGAGAATCGTTGAGCAACGGAAGTCACAGCGCCGAGGCGACAGATATCAAACCGGCGATTCGGGGAGTGAAACAAGCAGTCCGTCGTCTGACTCTTCGGATTCGACGGAGACCTCCGATAGGCAGGTCGTTGAACGGTACAAAAGCGCTGTTCGTGACGCCCAAGAGCGACGCTCAAGGACTGTTGACCGAGGCACGACCGTTCTTGCCGACTCCCCAAACAGGTTCGAAAGCGTCGAAGAGCAACTGAACGAAACCAGCGATCCCTCGAAGATCTCGATCAGCGAGACTTCCGGCGGTCTCGTCGCTGAATACACTGCCGACGGGCGTGAGTTTCGCCAAGAGTTCCGCTTTGAGGACCGAGAACGCCTCCAGAACCTCCGAGACAACGCTCGCGCACGGCAGACCTCCGGCGGGGTTGAGTATCTCGACGCAGTCAGATACGACAACTCCACAGACGCCTATAGCGACGAGCGGCAGATGGCACTCGTCGAAGAGACCATCCAAGACGACTTTGGAGACCCGAATCAGATCTCCGTCACACAGTCCAGCGACGATGTCTACGTCGCCGAAGCAGAGTTCGGAGACTCAACATATCGTCGGTTCTTCTCGTTTGGAGGCGACTCGGAAGACGAGCTCCTTGACGAGGCGACAAGGCGTCGAAAGCGTCAGCAACAACAGGACCAGCGAGCGGCCGAGGATGAGACACCAACCTCCGTAACACAAGATACCGAGCTCACGAAGAGCCCAACCGGAGAGATATCGACACGAGAACGCGAACGTGCCCGTGACGCCCTCGCAGATAAAGCCGGACCTGGTGTCGGTGCGAGAGACGTTCGGATCACTGGGCGAACTGAAGACGGCGGCTATCAGGGAATCGCCACCGATATCGAGGAAGCACAACGGCAGGCCGTTTCAGAGGCCGTCGACCGCGCCGACCGAGCGAGCGATGCAATCGATTGGGAGCAAGCTGTTGAAGACCCGGTTGGATTCCTTCGCGGAGCTGGTCGCGAGCGTGAGGAGGCACTACTCCAACCCATATCGAAGTTCGGAGATGGTGCGAGAGATGCTATAAATGACCTCAACCGCAAAATAACGCCGGGCGATGATGTCTACACAGAGAGGGACCTGTCAAACGATATCGTTGGGGGGCTGAGAGATAACAAAGAGGGCGTCGCAACTGCCGCAGTTGCAGGCGTCGTCGCTCCAGAACCCGCCTCGACAGTCGGTGGTGCAGTCACTCTTGGCGGCATCGCTGTCGCCGGACTCGCTGCTGACGCCGTTCTCAATCAGAACGATGCAGAACTCGGAATCCCCGAGGAGAAACAGCAGTCCGAAGTCGATGTCCCAGCAGAGGGCGCATCCGGCACGGCCTCCGAAGTCGGTGTTCCGGAGGATGGCTCGTCGTCGATGTCCGAAGTCGAAGTTCCCGAAGATGGGACGATGCAGCAGTCTGAGGTCGGTGTTCCAGACCAGCCAGACAACCCAGAGTTGACGATATCGGCCGCCGAGCTCGCCTCCCGCACTCGTCAAAAAGAGCGTGACGAAGATGAGGAACAGTTCGACCCGCTCGCGGATTCAATTCGTGAGATGGAGCGCTCGCAACGACAGGGCTTCTCGAACAAACCACCAGAGAGCTACGTCGATGTCGACGATGGGGGCTACGAGTACCAGGACTGGGACCCCGTCAGGATTGTTCGAGAGGACGAAGCAACGAGCTCACAAACCACAGAAGTCCTCGACACAGCAGAGTCGGTGCAAGAGCCATCAGTCAACGTCGACGTCGGGAGCTTCGGTGGGAGTTCGTCTCGTCCGGAGACGCCGCCGATCGGCGGCAGTGATACGACGCAAGACCAAGGGCCGCAACTCGTGGACGACATCGTCACAGATGTCGGGTCTGACCAACGACAGTCGCAACGGCAGACCGAGGTTGCCGATCAGACACCTGCGGCAGATGTCGGAGCCGACTCGGTGACTATCGGAGACATCGGGACTTCGACAACGATCACGACGGAGACCGCGACGGAGACCGCGACTCCCGGCGGCTACGGTGCGCCGTACCCGACTGTTGTCTCCGATGAGACTCCGCCTTCGGATGGCTACGGATACGGGACCAGCCCCGGATTCGGCCGCGGCAGAGACCGCCCGCGAGATGCGGGCGACGGCTTTGATTCGCAAGACTTCGGGGTGAGTCTCGGTGTTGGGGATCCTGGTGCTGCGGAGGACAGGTTCGCCTCGGGATGGTACTCCGAGACGGTCACTGACATCGCAACTTCCGGACAGAGCGACGAAGACCCACTGACGCAGGCAGAGCTCGCCGCTCTTGCCGGAGGGGGTCTCGGTTACGGCGATCTGCCGACCGCTGAGATGGTGCGTGGCGACCCGGAGACGAGGGAGCGCATCGATGACGTCGAATCGTTGCTCGGCTTCGGGAATTTCGGCGGCGTCGCCGACGATGGTGATGAAGAGACCGACGACTGGTTCAGCGGTCTGGGGTGGTTCTAATGAGCCCGTACTCGTTCCCGCTGGCGTTGTTCGCCTTCTTCGGATTCGTTGCGATCATCCCGGTCTGGATGTGGTTTCTCAACGACCGCCTCCCAGGACTTCCCCTTGAGTTCCAGTTCATCGCTGGGCTCGTTCTGCCGGCGATGCTCCTCGTCTTCCTCGGCTCGTGGATGCAACCAGGGGGTGCCTGACCATGCGCGGAGAGTTGCAACTGGTCGACGCGATTATGGGGTTTTTCGTCCTCGTGGCGGTGCTCGCGCTCGCACCGTTCATTTACCAGTTCATCGGGATGGTCTCGTCGGAGTCAGACCCGCTAACTGCGCTACTTATGCAGTTGATCCCTCCACTGCTCCTCATCGCACTCGTCATCTCGGTCGGGGTGAGTGGCAGATGATGGACCGTGGCCGACTTACAGTGCCCGATATCGTTTACATCACTGCCACACTCGCGTTCGTCGGAGCGCTCGCACCGGTCTTCTACAACGGCCTCGACGCCAATGCCGGTGAGTTGGGGACTGGAGAGGCGTACCTCTTCTTGCTGATTGGTCCGCTTCTCACGTTGGTCCTCATGTCCGTTATCTGGTTCAAAGCGACGGAGGGGGTGTGACCATGCGACGACCCAGTATCGTGCTGTTCGCGCTGTTCGCGTCGATGCTCGTTGTGAGTGCCGCGCCCGCGAGTGCCGCCGACGGCGACCTCGTCGTCGGGAGTGAGCACACGACCGGTTCCGACTTCACGAGTGGGACACTGACCAATGTGTCAGTCAGCGGATCGGGAGAGAGCGCATCCGTCGTGTTGGAGCCAACAGTCACCACACTGCTTGAAGACTGGGATGATGGCACCCTATCAGATTATAGCGGAGATACCGGGAGCGCATCAATATCCACAGTCTCGCACGATGGGCCAAACTCACTCCGGCTTGAGTCAAGTTACTCGAACGTCTACATTTATAATACATCCTCAGCCGTTGGACCTGGAGACACATTCTCAACATGGGTTCGGCCAGGGTCTGAGGGCGGACGACATGGATGGGTTGTCTTTGGCGACCCCACTGCTGATGGGAGTTCAGATTCGGCCAGGGATGGCTACCAAGCCTACATCGACGCCGATAACGAGATCCGCCTCCAGCGTGTTGATAATGGGTCGGTCACGCAACTGAAATCGGCAACGCCAACGATCAACGCCGACAATTGGTATCGACTCAAAGTCGACTGGGGAGCCGACGGGACAATCGTGATGAGTGTCTATGACGACACTGGCACTCTCATCGACACGATATCTGAGACAGATACGACGTACCAGTCATCCAGCTTTGTCGGATATGGTATTTACAACGGATATGCCAATTACGACACTCTGCAGATATCAAATGAGTACACTGGAGGGTCATATCTCTCAGCAACCCATGGCGTGAGTGACCCGCCTGAGGGACGTGTGGACCTGACGCTCGACAACGCAACAGCGGATGTGACGTGGCAGGCTAACACGGCGGGCACCTGGACCAATGTCTCGTCAGCGACGTTCTCAACCGGCGGGACCAAAACTGCTGATCTGTCCTCGACGAGCGCCGACCAGTGGCGCGTCCACGTCGGCTTCGAAACGGCCGGGACGGACCCGTCCGCGCAACTCGGGCGCGATGCCGTCTACTTCCCCGTCTCGACACCGGATATCTCAGCGGGATCGTCCGCTCCGAGTGGCGGCGAAGTCGTCCACACTTCGACACCGACACTCTCCGTCGACGTCTCCGACGACGACTTCGGAACCACCCAAGGAGACGAACTCACGGTGACGTGGCGCGTCAACGGCTCGGTCGTCGACACGACAACCCGAAGCTCCAACGGCACCGCCTCGATCACTGCGCCGCCGCTCCCGGATGGTAACCACACCTGGAGCGTCACCGTCGACGACAGCTACGGCGAGACCGTCTCGTCGGCCGCTTTCGCATTTGAAATTGACCATTTCAAACCCGCCATCGATAACTCCTCGCTGTCTCCTTCGGATGGCACAGTCCTCGACACGCGAGAACCAACAATCTCCGTCGACGTGAGCGACGGCGACTTTGCCTACGATGGTGACCAACTGACTGCCGAGTTCTTCGTGAACAACGAATCAGTTGGGGCAGACACTTTGAATGCCAACGGAACTGCATCATATGATTTCTCAGGCGCAGTCGGTGGCGAGAACACCGTTTTCGTCCGCGTCACGGATCAGTTCGGACAGACCGTGCAGTCACAGACAAACACGTTTTCGGTTCCGTCGAACCTCACGATCTACAACGAATCGGCCCCCTCTCAGAAGCTCACAAACCTGTCTGAACCAGTCACACTCCGATTCTACTACGACAATGGCAACCAAGGACAGGTCATCAAACGGACAACCTCTAACGGAACCATCTCGTTAGAGGGCCTCCCGGTTGACCAGTCGTTCGTTGTCGTCGCGAACGCCCCTGGCTATCTCCCGCGGCGAATCTTCGTGGGATCACTTCTCGAACGTCAATCCATCTATCTCCTAAACGAGAGCGCCGAGCACGTCGACAATCTAATCACCCTTTCAGACTACTCTGGACAGTTCGACAAGTCCGAGACCGTGCTTATCGTCCAGCGGTCACTTAACGGCTCGTGGGAGACAGTCCAAGGTGACTACTTCGGCGCAACTGGAGAGTACAGCGCTCAGTTAGCCTATAACGACCGGCACAGACTGGTCCTCCGGAACACCAGAACAGGCCAGGAGAAGGTCGTCGGGTCGTACACGCCACTCGCGTCCGGGACGAAGAGCATCCAGGTCATGCAGGACGGCGATGTCCAGCTCGCTCTCGACGCTCCCCGCATCGTTGTTGATCCATCAGTCCGGTCACTCTCAGCTGTCTCGAACACCCAGGTGATCGCCTCGGTCGATAACCAGAGTACCGAACTCTCGTCGTGGAGTGTCGAGGTCGTCTATCACAACGCGACTGCCGACGAGCGACTCTTCATGACCAACTCGACGTCAGCCACGGGCGGGACCATCTCGCCATCGCTAGATCTCTCTGGACGAGCAGGCGGGAACGTCACTGTTGTCGTCAACTGGACCACGTCGAGCGGTGAGTCCGGGTCGAGCACAGAGACGTTTTTCGTCAGGGAGTCGTTCACGAACGAGTACGGGCTTCTTCCGGTGCTCGGGCAAGTCGATTCGATGATTCCAGACCCGAACCTCAGTGTTTTCACGACCTTCGTATCGGTCATCGTCTCGGTTCTCGTCGCGACTGGTGTCGCACGTGCATTCCCCGCATCGACCGAGGTCGTGGGAGTGTCCGCAGTCGGGACCCTCGCGTTCTTCTCTATCATCGACTGGGTCGGTATCCCCATCGTTTTCGTCTCCGGGATGTCGCTTATCGCCTTCGCGGCACTTAGGAGGGGTCTCTGATGCGGTTCTCGAACATACTCCTCGTCTACTTCGTGATGGGTGCGATGATGTTTGGCGGTGGAGTCGTCGCCTGGCAGGACTCGGGAATCGTCGGGGTTTTCGTCGACTACACACCCGGTGACGGTGAGCAGGTCGAGGTCAACCGTGAGACTGCGGACAACCTGGAGGGCCTTGGTGGTCCCATTCAGGAGGCCGCCGAGTCCATCGGCGGCGGTGGTCTCATCGCCGCGTGGAACATTCTCGCGAATCTCATCGGATTCCTGTTCTGGCCGATAACCACGCTTCTAAGCGTCAACGCGCCACTTGAGATAGTTCTTATCTTCGGTGGCATTCCGACTGTCGCGTTCTTCGGGAGTGTCCTCAGACTCATCCGAACCTCATCATGACCCGAAACACCACACTCAGACTGCTCGTCGTTCTGCTACTCGCTACGACGTCGCTCGTCGGCGTCGCCGGAGCACAGCAAACAACGGCGACGAACAACTCAACAATAAACGAGACAGCACCGTATTACGCGACCAGCTCGTCGAACGTCACTGTCGACATCGACACATGGCTCGAAGGGCGCACAGACCCCACGCTCGACAACATCACGAACATCGCGACACGTATCGGCCCGTTCGTCATCGGTGGTGGGACCGCGAACACCGTCGGCACCGCCCAAGCCGGGGCTCTCGTCACCGGTCTGATGGTCCTCGCCGTCTTCCTCGGTACGATCATGGGGACGAGAGTCGGGTCTGTCGGCGGTGCGACGCTGGCGACCGCCATCGCCGCCGGTATCGTCGAGGTCGGCCTCGCGCCGCAGTGGATGTGGGCTATCGTCGTGATGGGCGTCGGAATCGTCCTCTCGACCGTCGCGATTCGAGCCTTCAGGTGAGACGATGCCGGACACACCACTCCCCACATCCGGCCCGGAGATCACCAGCGCCGCCCAGAGTTGCACGAACCCGACGGTCGTCGTCGACGGCGTTCCGGTGTGCACGCAGGTCGGTCCCGAGTGGCTGGTCCGGATTATGTTCGCACCACCCGAGTGGTTGGGCCTCGCGCTCAAGTTACTCATCGTCGCGATTGTCGTCCTGGTCGCACTCGGCTACCACCGGCACGGCATCGATGGTGACGTGGTTCGTGAGAGCGCCGAGAACGGCATGACGTGGCTTGCGGTGCTGGTGCTTGCGACGACCCTCCGAGGTTCGAGCGTCGTCCCTGGAGGCTACGTGGGCGTCGTCGTCGTCTCTGCCGTTGGAGGAATCCTGTCGGTTAAGCTGGCCGTCACCATCGTCGATCGGCTCGACGATCGAAGGTCCAACAACGCTGGCGATATCTGAGTTGCAAATCTGTACAATCTTTTCGAACGCGGAATGAACTAAGCTCCGGCGCTGACATCGCGGACTAAAATTATATCTTGTCGGAGAGTTACCACATCATATGGACAGGCAGTCGATGAAGATCACCGCTGAAACAACGTACATCCGCAGCCGTGGGAACCTGAAACTCGGTATGCGAATTCTCGGGATTGCAGCATTGATCATCGGCGCACACAACATGATGTTGTCCGGAGTCACAGGGACACTGCTATTTCCAGTCTACCGGTCACTTATTGACGGAGCCATCTTCGCACAAGGAGGCGTCATTTCCTTCGCAGATATCTTGCTCATGGCCGTTGGGGCCGCAGTTGCGTGGTTCATATAGCTCGCTTCACTTCCACTTTGGTTTGCGACTGTTCAAATAACCGAACCTCGAATCAGTGAGACATGATTCGAGACGCCCGAGCGCTTCGGGACAACTTCGTCCCCGCAGACCTCGAACATCGAAACGCCGAAATCGGCCACCTCTCGTCGTTACTGAAGCCAATCGAAGACGGCGAGGCCGGGTCGGATATCCTCATCACAGGACCGTCGGGTGCGGGAAAGACGACTCTTGCTCGGTTCGTGGCGAACGAACTCGAACGTGCCACGCTCGACGTTCGGACTGCCTACGTCAACTGCCTCTCGAATTCGACAAATGCCGCTGTTCTCCACACGCTCATGCGAGACGCCGGCCTCGGGCTTGATTTCGACCGCGCGTCGACACCAGTTCACGAATATCTTGCTCGCATTGAAAATCGGAACGAGCAGTTCGTCATCGTCCTCGACGAGGTCGACGTCCTCGAAGACCCGTCGCTCATCGCGATGCTCTACGACATCGACAGCGTCACCACGATGATGGTCTGTGTCTCCGAAGACGCGTTTCTCTCGACGCTCGATATGCGCGTCGAGTCACGCGTTCGCGCCGCGGCGTCGGTCGTCCTCGAAAAATACCGCGACGACGAACTCGCGGATATCATCCGCGCTCGCGTCGACCACGGTCTCGTTCCCGGCGCTGTCGACGAGGCGACTATCCAGCACATCGCGGACCGCGCGGCTGGTGACGCGCGACTCGCAATCACCAAACTTCGGCGGGCGGCCCAGCTCGCAGACCTCCAAGAACTCGACGCGCTCAGCCCGGGGCTCGTCGATGACGTCGCTGATGGTGCCGCGGGGGAAGTCCACGAGCGGAACGTCGAGCGACTATCGACGCACAAGCGACTCCTCTACGACATCGTCAAGCGCCACGGTGAAGTCTCGTCTACGGACCTCCACGCCGCGTACGAAGAGCACATCTCCGCGCCGAAATCGAAGGCGACTCGCCGCCGGTATCTCGGTGCGCTCGAACGGTACCGACTCATCGAACAAGAAGGCGCGACGCGGGGGACTCGGTATCGGCTCGTCGAACCGCAAAGTATCGAGTAATCCAGAACGATTCACGCCAACTCGCATTGGTATCTGTTGATGAGATGACGGACAGAAGCAGAACTATCGAGCGAGATTGTCTTGGGTGTGGTAAGCAGATGTGGATTACCGTCTATGAAGACGACACATACGATGGTGGGCACTACTTCGGTGAGTTCTCAGCCCCTGCTGAAGGCTCCGAGGGAGAATACGAGAAGACAGGAGAGTGGGAAGGTTACGATGTGGTGACGTGGACTGGTGACCAAGAGTCCATTGAATACTGGGAATGTGACGACTGTGTTAGCTCCAGACAGGAAAACTAGTCATCGCCCGGTTTGTAAGCTCCAGAGCGCTTTTCGATAGTGTAAACCCACAAGAGGCGGTCGGTGTGGTCAACCTTACAGCCGAGACGGAACGCTCCAATTCGGAGCTTTGAGTGCGGCACACCAGTGAGCGGCTCCAGATAGTCACTCGGTTCGCGCCATTGGTCGCCGACGATTTCATCAAGCTTCGAGACGATACGTTCCTGCTCGTGAGATTGCAGTTTCACGTATTCTCGTTCAGCTGGGTCAGTAAATTCCCAATCCCACTCGTCGTCACTCGTCTCCATCCGCACCCTCGTTTAGACGTGCTCGAATTTCGTCGCTACTGTACGTCTGTCCCTCACCAGACGCCAGCTGGTGTTCGCTCGCCGCGATATCTTTCCAACCCTTGCGCGAGAACGCAGGATGCTTCACGGCGTCTCGAAGCGCCCAGCGAATGAATTCGCTACGGGACGGGAAGTCTTCAGCACGCCACGTTGCATCAAGGTCGTCCAGAAACGCCTGCGGAATCTTCAGCGTCACCGTGGTCATATTAGGGTCGTCGTTCGGCCCCGAATTCGCGTCGGACATACACCTGTATTACCAGCGTATTACCATAAGACTTGCCGGCTACTATTCAGATTACCAAACACAATTATTACCCCGTGATTTCATTTGAATGTTATTTGCCAGAGATTCGCTCATCGCGCTAATCGACAGACGAAGCGGGGATTCGTTCATTCGCTCATTTTGGCAAATCGTAGATAGCAGAGTCTCACACTCGTGGAAACAGCAGATTAGACCAGTCAATTCGCGTTATTCGCTCACCACCCTGCAAACCGTTTATATCCAATTCCCATCGGCTCGGGTATGTCGACGACGATTGGTAGTGGGCCGACTGGAACCAGCCGAAACCTGCGACTGCTGAGTGGCGTCGAAGTCCGCATCGAAATCGCCTCGGATGCGGACTACGCCGCACGCCTCGACGTTCATCACGAAGGCCGGCGCTGGGTCTACGGTATTGATTCGAATCAGTGTGCGACGTTCATCGACGCGTTCGACGACGGTCGCGTCGACGATCCCGACGAGCCAGAGTGGATGCGTGAGGTCTTCCTACAGTTGGAGGTCGATTGGGAGTGACGCTACGGTTCCTTCAATTCGTCCTCGTCGACGTTGCCCGCGAGGAACTCGCGACCGAACTCCGTGAGTTCGTAGATTCCGTTATCGTTCGAGAAGAGGCTGGCAGATTCGAGAACACGCATTCGTTCGTTCACGTACTTTCGGTTGTAGTCGATATTATATGCGAGAGACTTCGCAGTAAGCCCGATATCGTACTTCTCGAAGAACATCAATATCTCGTAGTCGACTGGCGAAAACCACGAGATTCGCTCTACCATTTCTTTTACAATGTCCTCAGACATGTGTCAAAAGTTGTTACCATCGGTAACAAATCTTTGGACCATCGTCCAGTGAGATTCTGGACTATTGTACCGAGAATTTATATTGAATGCCTCTCATTGTCGATAGTGACGACGTTCACCGGATGCTACGGGTTCGAGAAAAGGCCCGGACCCCTGTTGGAGCAGGAATCCGGTAGAAGGCCGTCACCCCAGATGACGACCAAATCATCACTCTCGCGGGCACGCAATAAAGCCCGCGACACGACGACTGCAACGTCTTCGAACTGCCCCGCGTGCGCCACGCCCATCGAGGGATTCGCCGCGAGCGGCCCAGCCAGTCGCACGGTCGTTCCGTGCGGTTGCACCCTACCGAACGTCCGCGCGAGCGACATCGCGCGGGAGGACTAACACCATGAGTTACAACAATCTCGATACGCTCCTCGCGTTCCTGCGTGAGGACCTCGAACCCGGACAGGACCGCATCTACTACTCGGGAACCATCGCGACCAAGACCGACCTCGATGGGTCGGAAATCGGCTACTGGTTCGCGCGGGCGGTCAACGCCTACCCGCACTATGACCCCATCGAGTTCGATGGTCTCGAAGTCGAACGCTACCGTCCTGAGACCAACACCTGCCGGTGGAGGGTCACTCGCCTCGAAGAAGATGTGCGACTCGTCGCCGACGGTGGTGTTCGGTGGCTCGACCTGAGTGAGTTTCAGCAACAGGTCGTGAAGGCCATCATCGAAATCGAGCAGCGAGGAGGAGAGCCCTACGGACTCGGTATCAAAGAGTTGCTCTCGGAACGCTACAACGAGGAGGTCAACCACGGTCGCCTCTACCCGAACCTCGACGACCTCGTCGAACAGGGTATCATCGAGAAGAGCGAACTCGACAAGCGGACGAACGCCTACGAGTCCACGCCACTCGCTCGGTCGATGGTCGCTGGTGAGGCAGAGCACATGGCCTCGCTGGCCGGCCTCGAAGTCACCGAAGCCGTCACCGATGGTGGTGAAGAACGGTGAGTGACACGCCTACCGACAGCTGGGAGTCGCCCGTTCCCGAAGCGCAGGCGGCCGCCGGCGCTGACGAGATGCACGTCAACCTCAACGTCGAGCCTACTACGGCACAGGGAGGCATCAGCGCAGAACTCACCGACCGAGTCAACCGGCTCTACGTCGAGGCGACGACCGACCGGGTCATCTTCGAAGTCGCAGAGGAGTTCGACACGATGCGCGCCTCGACGACGATGACGCCGGACCAAGCTGAAGCGATTGGCATCGGCCTGATGCAGGCCGCGGCACGCGCGTCTCGCGGACGTGAAGGCGTCGTCATCAAGAAGTACAACCTTGCGGCTGTCGACCGCGGCGACGGTATCGTGACCGACGGGGGTCGCATCAACTGGCCCGCAAACTTCGAGCGGACGCCAGCGAGCGAACGGGCTTCAACGACGAAGTTCTCTATCTCGCTGACGAGCGCGTTCAGCAAGCTCGAACGGTCGCTCAAACGCATCGGAGTCGATGATTTCGACTACGAGTTCGACGCGAGACAGCGACAGAAAGACAAGCGTCCATACGCGCGAGCCAGCCCGGACGACCCGTCTTTCGTTGTCCGGTGGACGAAGGACGGCGAACAGTTCGCTGTCGCGTGCGACCGCTATACCGAGTTCCGCGACAACGTCCGTGCGGTCGGCCTCAACTTGGAGGAGAAGCGGAAGATGGAGAACCGACCGGTTGCGACCGGCGAAAGCGAGTTCGCTAACGCGCGGTTGCCGCCCGCGGATGACGATATCGTCGCCGCTCCGCGGCCCGCACACGAAGTCCTCGGTGTCGAACCCGATGCCTCCGAAGAAGAGATTCGGCATGCGTTCCGTGAGGCAGTCAAGAAACGACATCCGGACCAGGGCGGCCGTGTCGAACTGATCAACGAACTGCAAGAGGCAAAGGAGGCGATGCTCCGATGACGCCTGCGATCACGTCGCTCCAGGCCGCCCTCGACGGCGCGAACCACGAGCGCAGTCGCGAACTCATTCGCGAGGCACTCCAGTACGAGGAGATTCACATCAACGAGTGGCTCCAGACGGTCAGCGGCCTCGAAGGCGTCCGGCACATCGAGTGTGACCGCGACGGCTCTGAAATCGTCTGGTTCGACCCAGACGCCGACTTCGCTATCGAGGCGGCGCTCGAACTCGCCCAAAAGTTCGGCTGGTCGATTGGGTCGGTGAGTTTCCACTCCCGCTCGATCACCTTCGAGAGACCGGAGGTGAGTGTCGAATGAGTTCGAACCAGATAGCCGCCATCGAGAATGGGACTGCGTACTACTACGAGGATGCTGACGAGCCTGTTCGCCACGAGGGCCGGATCGAGATATACGCACACTACATCCGGCTTTGCGGTGGCCCGACCACGACCTGGGTCCCGCGGGAGAAGGTCCAGCAGGTGATGGAGATATGAGCGCCGACACCGGAAACACGGTGTCGGGGTCGTTCGACGACGACCGCCAACAGTCGCTCGCGCTCGTCGAGGGCGACGACGTCTGCGCGGCGGTCTTCATCGGCCCGGATGCGACTGACCGCGAGGTCGCCGGCCTCCTGGACGACATCCGCGCCGAGGTCTCGCAACTCACTGGGGGTGACCTGCGATGACCGATGCGTCCGCATCCGGGATTTATCGCGAAGACCCCACAGACATCGTCTCAAACGGTGGCCGGAACCGCGACGGGTCTCCCCGGATGCTTTCGCGGTGGACGTTCCAGTACGCCCCCGCTCGCGAGATAGTCGAGAAGTATCTCACGGGCCGGGTTCTGAATGCCTGCGCTGGCGAGACTAAGCTCAACTACGACGGCGAAATCGTCCGCAACGACATCAACCCGGAGAGAGACGCCGACACTCACCACGACGTTGCGAACATCACGGACCATTTCGACGCACAGTCGTTCGACGTGGTGATATTCGACCCGCCGTTCGATGAGAAGCAAGCCGAGACGAAGTACGACGGGATGCACGCGAAGGACGTGTACGCGGCTCTTCGCGAGTTCAACGAACTCGTGCGTCCCGGCGGTATCGTGATGTGCTTCGGCTGGAACTCGTGGGGGATGCGTTCCTTCCCGGCGTTCGAGCGCGTCGAGACGACGCTACTCCAGCGCGGGCCCATCCACAGAGACGTTATCGTGACTGTCGATCGTCGAACGAGCACGTCGGTAACGGACGGTGGTTGGAGTGAGTGAACGCGCTAAGTTTGAGGCACGTCTTCAGAGACTCGACGAATTCGACCACGTCATGGGGGTGATCCGGTCGGTTCGTGCGTCCGAAGACGAGTTCCGCGCGAAGGTTGCTTCGAACTTCGGTATCGGCCCGGATGACTTCGACGTCGAGTCCGAGCTCGTCGGAGACGATATTGTCCATCGCGCGAGGTGGTCGCCGTGAGTGACCTCGAACCGCTCTCGCCCAATGACGCGATGGAGATGTGGCTCACTCGACAGCGGTCTGAGAAGGCCGACCAGACGGTTCAGAGCTACTACTACCGAGTCAATCAGTTCATTGAATGGTGCGATGAGAACGGCGTCGATAATCTCAATGCGCTCACGACGCGCGATATTTTCAAATTCGACACTGAACTGCGAGAACGCGACTTGTCTCAGTCAACACTGAAGAATCGATTCGGGACGCTGAAGCTGTTCCTCTCCTTCTGCGAGGACCTGAACGCCGTCGAGGAGGGACTGGTCAAAGCCATCGAAATTCCGAGTCTGCTGAAGGACGAGCGGGTGAACAAGGAGAAACTCGCATCGGGGCGGGCTGAGGAGATTCTCGACAACCTCGCCAAGTTTCGATTTGCATCTCGTGAGCACGCGATGTTCGCCCTTGCTTGGCACACGACCGTCCGTGTCGGTGCTCTGCGAGCGCTTGACGTCGGAGACTGCTACCTTGATGACGACGATTTGGACCGCCTTCGACACTACCCCGAAGTTGGTGAAGAGGAGTTTGAGGAGATCGTCGAGACTGTTGATACGCCGTTCGTCTATTTCCGACATCGGGAGCAGACGCCTCTGAAGAACAAGTTCGAGGGACAGCGTCCTGTTGCTATTTCGGATGAGGTTGCGGAGGTCTTGGACGCGTTCATCCGGGTGAATCGGGTTCCAGTGACCGACGATCATGATCGAGCACCTCTCTTCTCAACCGAGAAGGGAGAAAACCGGATGAGTCGAGGTGCGATTCGACGCGTTTTCAATATCATCACCCAACCTTGCCGTTTCGACAAACCGTGTCCGCATGGTCGGGACGTCCAGACCTGCGAGGCTCGGAAACACGGACTCGAACAGCGGTGTCCATCTGCCCGCTCACCACATCGGGTTCGGACGGGGGCGATCACACACCACCGTGATGAGGGGTGGCCGCCTGAGGTGCTGTCGGAACGCGCGAACGCGACTCCTGAAGTCATTCGGCAGCACTACGACCATCCAGATTTGCTCAAGCGGATGCAGTCACGTCGGGCGTTCCTCGGAGAGGATTCTGAGGAGGAGGACGAGGATGAATGAGATTTCCGCGCGTAGAACTCGGATTCTTCACCTCAGCGGTCCCACTCCACCTTTTTACTTCGTCGACTGTCGCTCAGAGAGCGACAGTCTCCTCGCAAAAATCTGGACCAAAAACGTCCCGCGAGGGCTCGCTTCGCTCCCCTCGCGGTGCAGTAATGCGGTTGTCCGTGCTCGGTCTGGTCTCGGATACTCAAGCGGTGCCGTGCCTCCGAGTGACCGGTGTCGTGCAGAACCATGTGTGAGACACTCGAGGTGCTAAAAGTAGCTAAATAGAACACTCTACTGCTACGAGGAACCCCTTTCCGAACATAACTAACGCAGAGATAGTCAACAGAGTGGAGAGACCAATCAGAACTGCACCGTCCCGCTGGACAACCGAATTCCCTCGTATCCACTTTTCGTATCCACTCAGAAGCCAATTTTCCACAAACACCTGTGAGTGCTCTTGGGAGGTGAATATCTGGTCAAGTGTGTCGCCAGAAACACCGCCAGTATACTCGACGGTCACATACAGATACGTTGCTGAGAAAATTGAAAACGTCAGTAGTCCGCTCCCGACCTGTGTGAACACGTTTACAAAAGAAACTGCGGTGACACAAGAGTCAGAGTCGATACCGATAGCAATAGCCGAAATGAGAATACTGGCTAACAGCAGGTTCAATTTGATCAACTGAATTGCGTCTGTTCGCAAGTGCTGGATTGAACTGACCTGATGACCGACTACGGTTTGAGCTTCTTCGAGAAGGGTGGAGAGTTCTGTATCGGAATCTACTGTTGGGACAATTCGGACGTTATCTTGCTCAACTCGCCGAGACCTCTCGCGAATGAGTGTACTGAATAGAATGAGGAGACCACCCGCAACGATACCCAAAGCGGGCCAGTCATACGGGGCAAGCGGGGTGTATATCGGGTGACTTTGAATAATTCCAGATAGTTGAACGAATATGAGACTAACCAGACCAACAGAGAACAATACCCGTCCAGCCAGCGATATGCCTGATTTGAATAATTCCTTGAGCCAGGACATGATATCTAAATGAACGTATCTGCAACGTGTGTGAAAACTCTACTCACCAGTCACCAGACCGCTTTCGTGGTTCCTTGTGCAGCGGAAGCAGGTCGCTGTGTAGATTCTTTCGACCCGATCTGAAATCGTGCCACTGGGTTCAACCGAGCGGAGGCGTGTTCTAGCTGACTTGTTCTACCAGCGTCCACGAGGAACTCGCTCCCCGTAGAACAGCTACGAGAACGCCAGAAACGCCAACACCAACTCGACGAAGAACGCAACCAGGCCCCATCGTCCCGGCGGTCCGCGACCCGACGACCACCGCGGAGACGCCGCCGACGAGTGGTGACCGACCAGGAGAAACGCGCCGCGTTGCCACTCTTCGACGAACTCGACGATGCTCTTTTCATCCATACAACAGTTCTCTCGTCGCCGGACGAAAATTTCGTGGCGACTGCGAGACCGAGGCGGTCCCACCCCTCGTCACTCGCACAACAGCCGCAAAAAACCGGCCGAGAACCGCTATTCAGGTCGAGACGGCATCGCAGGTCCAGCCGGGGTCGCTCCCCGTACGCCGGATGAGGTCCGCGCGGCACGCCGGACAGTAGTCGGGGACCGTCGTTTCGCCCCGCGGGACATAGACGCCGCCGCCGCATTCCACGCACGCATCGGCGACGACTGTGGTGCAGTCCGCACACAGGTTGAAGTCGTCAACCGTGAGGTCGCGCAGCACTTCGAGCTTTTTGTCCAGGATGTACTCGTCGATAACCGCCTGACAACTGTGGCACGGCTTCATAGCGATACAGCGTGTCAGATGTGACCATGACACATATACCTGTCGTCGGAGGAGTCTCTTGTCGCGGAATTTCAGTCGGAGGAGACCCTCGCCGGAGACGAGAACTGTCACGAATACACGCGATAGAGGCTAGCACGCCCGATGCGAACGCGATTCACAGAATTCATAAGTAACTCGGTGACGAGTTAGTATTTGCCACTGTCAGAGGCACATCGTGGTGGCAAACGGAATCAGTCGCCCACTACACCACCCATTCTCCCGTGTCTATCGATTCGAGCAGTGATGCCCACGAACTCGGTACCGGATGGTGTCCGAGACCGGGTCTCACCGCCGCGGGCTCGCGTCGGTGCGGGCGTCCCCGTATCGCTCTGAGAGCATCGCGTCCGCCGCCCGATGAGCGCCGACGAGAACGACCACGCCCGCGACGATAGTCGCGACCGACAGCGGCGTCGAGAGCAGGCCGAGAGAGACGATGAGCGTCGTCGCGCACGCCGGCGGGTGGACCGCGTCGAGTTCGACCATCCCCCAACTCGTCGCGGCGACTGAGACCCCCCCGCTCGTGACGAGTCGGAGCGTGTCCGTCGACGCGGCCGGAAGCGACGGACCGAGCGTCAGGTCGGGGGCGACGAGCGCGTAGGCCGCGAAGCCGACGACGGCTCCGATGGCGTGCCCGCCGACGATGCGAGTCGAGCGGGGGCGCGCGCCGCGCCGCCGAAACGCGAGCGCGAACGCCGTGGGGCCGAGGCTCGGAAAGACGAACGGCTCGCCGGTGGCCCACGCGATACCGCCGAGCGCGGCGACGAGCAGGCCGGCGGTGAGTCCCGTTTCGAGACCGTGCCGAGACATGGGACACGCTCTGTCGGCGGTGCGTGAAAACGCTGTCCGATTCGAGTGGGAGAGAGTCCGTCGGCGACGCCGAAAGCCGCCCGGAAGCGACGCTAACGGTCGGAGCGAGCCTAAATCCAGCCCTCTTGGGCGAGCAGTTCGCCGTTGAGAACCGAGGCCCCGGCCGCGCCGCGAATCGTGTTGTGCGCGAGGCAGTTGTACTTCACACCGTGTTCGGTCGACTGGATGCCGCCGGCCGAAATCTGCATCCCGTCGCCGCGGTCGCGGTCGAGACGGGGCTGTGGGCGGAACTCGTCCTCGAAGACGTGGATGAGCTGTTCGGGCGCGCTCGGGAGGTCGACGCCGGGGTACTCGCGCATCGCGGCGGCGACGTCCTCGGGGGAGGCGTCGTCGGCGAGGTCGGCGAAGACGCTTTCGAGGTGGCCGTCGAGCGTCGGGATGCGGTTACACGAGGCGTTGACCTCGGCGTCGTGGAGCGCGACCTCCGCGCCGTCGAACGAGCCCAGAAGCTTGCGGGACTCCGTCTCCATCTTCTCGTCTTCGCCGCCGATGTGCGGGATGGCGTTGTCGATAATCTCCATCGAGGTGACGCCGTCGTAGCCCGCGCCGGAGACCGCCTGCAGGGTCGTGACGTCGACGCGTTCGAGTCCGAACCGGTCGAGCGCGGCGAGCGTCGGGACCATCGTGATGGTCGAGCAGTTCGGGTTCTTCACGAGCGCGCCGTCCCAGCCGCGCTCGTCGCGCTGGACCTCGATGAGGTCGAGATGCCCGGGGTTTATCTCCGGAATCGTGAGCGGCACGTCGGGTGCCATCCGGTCGTTCGAGGAGTTCGAGGAGACGACGTAGCCCGCCTCGAGGAACGCGGGTTCGACCTCGGCGGCGACCGACGACGGGAGCGACGAAAACAGGAGATCGATGTCGTCGGGCACGTCCGCGGGGTCGGTGCTCCCGACTTCCATCGCGGCCACGTCGTCCGGGATGGGCGTGTTGACGCGCCACTTCGCGGCCTCGTCGTATCGCTTGCCCGCGCTCGACTCGCTCGCGGTCAGCGCCGCGAGTTCGAACGTCGGGTGGTCGTCGAGGAGTTGGATGAATCGCTGTCCGACTGCGCCGGTTGCACCGAGGATGCCGACTCGTACTGCCATTACCCGTGTCGTAGTGTGGCACGCGCATAAGGCCGTTTGGATTTGAACCAGTATTCGCGGCTGATAGTGCCAGAGAAGTGTAAGCTCGGGCGTTCTATCACGGTCGAACACGCAAATCGTCGTCTGTCGAACCAGCCACCGACGTGCGTTGGGAAAATCGATAGAATAACGTGCGGTTCCCTGAAAGACTACCGCAAATGTTCAGCAAGGTTCTCGTCGCCAACCGAGGCGAGATCGCGGTGCGCGTCATGCGCGCCTGCGAGGAGCTCGGAGTCCGAACCGTCGCCGTCTACAGCGAGGCGGACAAACACGGCGGGCACGTGCGGTACGCCGACGAGGCGTACAACATCGGCCCCGCCCGCGCGGCCGATTCCTACCTCGACCACGAGTCGGTCATCGAGGCCGCGCGGAAAGCCGACGCCGACGCCATCCATCCCGGCTACGGCTTCCTCGCGGAGAACGCCGCGTTCGCCCGAAAGGTCGAGGCGTCCGAGTTCAAGTGGGTCGGCCCGTCGGCCGACGCCATGGAGCGCCTCGGCGAGAAGACGAAGGCCCGCACGCTCATGCAGGACGCCGACGTGCCGGTCGTCCCCGGCACGACCGAGCCCGCCGACTCTGCCGACGACGTGAAGGCCGTCGCCGACGAGTTCGGCTACCCGGTCGCCATCAAGGCCGAGGGCGGCGGCGGCGGCCGCGGCCTGAAGGTCGTCCACTCCGAGGACGAGGTCGACGAGCAGTTCGAGACGGCCAAGCGCGAGGGCGAGGCGTACTTCGACAACGCCTCCGTCTACGTGGAGAAGTACCTCGAATCGCCGCGCCACATCGAGGTGCAGATTCTCGCCGACGAGCACGGCAACGTCCGCCACCTCGGCGAGCGCGACTGCTCGCTCCAGCGCCGCCACCAGAAGGTCATCGAGGAGGCCCCGTCGCCGGCGCTGTCCGACGACCTCCGCGAGCGCATCGGCGAGGCCGCCCGCCGCGGCGTCCGCGCCGCCGGCTACACCAACGCCGGCACCGTGGAGTTCCTCGTCGAAGACAGCGTTGCGTCGGAGACGCAACGAGCAGACGGCGAAGCCGTCGACGCCGAGTTCTACTTCATGGAGGTCAACACGCGCATCCAGGTCGAACACACCGTCACCGAGGAAGTGACGGGTCTCGACGTGGTGAAGTGGCAACTGCGCGTCGCCGCCGGCGAGGAACTCGACTTCTCGCAGGACGACGTGGAGATCGAGGGTCACTCGATGGAGTTCCGCATCAACGCGGAAGCCCCCGAAAAGGAGTTCGCGCCCGCGACGGGCACGCTCGCGACGTACGACCCGCCGGGCGGCATCGGCGTCCGCATGGACGACGCCGTCCGTCAGGGCGACGAAATCGGCGGCGACTACGACTCGATGATTGCCAAGCTCATCGTCACCGCCTCGGACCGCGAGGAGGTCCTCGCCCGCGCCGAGCGCGCGCTCGCCGAGTTCGACATCGAGGGGCTCCGCACGGTCATCCCGTTCCACCGCCTCATGCTCACCGACGAGGCGTTCCGCGAGGGGAGCCACACGACGAAGTACCTCGACGAGGTGCTCGACCCCGACCGCATTCAGGCCGCCGTCGAGCGCTGGTCGCCCGAGGCCGTCGCCGACGATGACGACGACGACGAGGTCACGGAGCGGACCTTCACCGTCGAGGTCAACGGCAAGCGCTTCGAGGTCAGCCTCGAAGAGCGCGGCGCGCCCGCCATCCCGGTCGGCGACGCCTCGGCGGGCGGTTCCAACTCGTCCGGCCCGCGCAAGCGCCGCGACGACGGCGGCGACGACGACGCCCAGCAGATTATCGAGGGCGACGGCGAGTCCGTCACCGCCGAGATGCAGGGAACCATCCTCTCGGTCGAAGTCGAGGAGGGCGACGAGGTCGAACCCGGCGACACCGTCTGCATCCTCGAAGCCATGAAGATGGAAAACGACGTGGTCGCCGAGCGCGGCGGCACCGTCTCGCAGGTCCTCGTCTCCGAGGGCGACAGCGTCGACATGGGCGACGTGTTGCTCGTCCTCGAATAGTCGGCTCGCGACGTCGAACCCGACGCTCGAACCGCGAACCTCTTTTCCCGTGCGCCGGTAGCGACCTCCATGAGCGACACGCGACGCGCCCTCCTCGACGCACTCGCCGCGGGTCCCGTCTCCGGGCCCGACCTCG